>Ga0206797_1033_pt1 | contig 35638 bp, 35 predicted proteins | sample Alteio_BWOrgCont_69_FD_152894 | JGI IMG/M metagenome (GOLD analysis project Ga0206797, IMG submission 152894) | Enriched cells from forest soil in Barre Woods Harvard Forest LTER site, Petersham, Massachusetts, United States -... | ecosystem: Environmental > Terrestrial > Soil > Temperate forest >...
CGGTGATAGGGCGCGATGAAGAAATTCGCCGTGTTATCCAGATATTATCCCGTCGTACAAAAAACAACCCCATATTGGTTGGTGAGCCTGGCGTAGGTAAAACTGCCATCGCCGAAGGTATTGCTTTCAGGATCATAAAAGGCGATGTGCCGGAAAGTTTGAAGACTAAAACCGTTTACTCACTGGATATGGGTGCGCTGATAGCCGGCGCTAAATATAAAGGGGAGTTTGAAGAGCGTTTAAAAGCAGTTATTAAAGAAGTTACCCAGAGCGACGGCGAGATCATTCTTTTTATTGATGAGATACACACGCTCGTAGGCGCCGGTGGCGGCGAAGGCGCGATGGATGCCGCGAATATCCTGAAACCTGCACTTGCCCGCGGTGAGTTAAGGGCAATTGGTGCAACTACGCTTAACGAATACCAAAAATATATGGAAAAGGACAAAGCTTTAGAGCGTCGTTTCCAAATGGTGCTGGTTGATGAGCCTGATACTGCTGATGCCATTTCTATTCTCCGCGGGTTAAAAGAACGTTATGAAACACACCATAAGGTGCGGATAAAAGATGAGGCGATTATTGCAGCTGTTGAAATGTCGCAGCGTTATATTTCTGACCGGTTTTTACCGGACAAGGCCATCGACCTGATGGACGAGGCAGCATCTAAGCTCCGTTTGGAAATGGATTCCGTTCCCGAAGTAGTTGACGAGCTGAACCGCCGTATTATGCAGCTGGAGATTGAACGCGAAGCCATTAAACGTGAAAAAGACGATAAAAAAGTAAAAGAGCTTGGCGAAGAGATCGCCAACTTATCAGCTGAACGCGATTCATTGCGTGCCAAATGGCAGGGCGAAAAAGATTTGGTCGATGGCATTAATCTGAAGGTTGAACAGATAGAAAATTATAAGCTGGAAGCTGAACAGGCCGAACGTGCAGGCGATTACGGAAAAGTTGCCGAATTACGCTACGGTACCATAGTAAAAGCCCAGCAGGAAGTGGAGCAGTTAAAGGCCGCCTTACTGGCAAATCAAAGTGACAGCCGGATGCTGAAGGAGGAAGTTACCGCCGAGGATATCGCCGGTGTGGTTTCACGCTGGACAGGTATCCCGGTTTCTAAAATGATACAAAGCGAGCGTGAAAAGTTGCTAAACCTGGAAGATGAACTGCACAAACGCGTGGCAGGGCAGGAAGAGGCTATTGAAGCCATCAGCGATGCCATTCCTGGGTACTACCGGCGTTGGTAAAACAGAGCTTGCAAAGGCGTTAGCCGAATATTTGTTTAACGACGAAGGTGCATTGATCCGTATCGATATGTCTGAATACCAGGAACGTCATTCGGTTTCAAGATTGATCGGTGCGCCTCCGGGATATGTGGGCTATGATGAAGGCGGCCAGCTAACCGAAGCCGTGCGCCGCAAACCATATAGCGTTGTACTACTTGACGAAATCGAAAAGGCCCATCCTGATGTGTTTAACATCCTGTTGCAGGTTTTGGACGACGGCCGGCTTACCGATAACAAGGGTAGGGTGGTAAACTTTAAAAATACCATCATCATCATGACTTCGAACATCGGTTCGAACATTATACAGGAAAACTTCCAGGATTTTGATGAAGAAGCAAGGGATGCTATCGTGGCAAAAACCAAAAGTGACCTGTTTGAATTGTTGCGGAAAACTATCCGCCCCGAGTTTTTAAACCGGATAGACGAGATTATCATGTTTACACCGCTTACCCGGGATGAGATCACCGATATTGTGAAACTGCAATTTAAGCAGGTACAGCAAACTCTTGCCGATATGGGCATAACCATCGATGCTTCCGAAGAAGCGCTCGACTGGCTGGCACAGTTAGGCTACGATCCGCAATTTGGTGCAAGACCGCTAAAAAGGGTGATTCAGAAAAAAATATTGAATGAATTATCAAAACAAATATTAGCCGGTAAGGTGGATAAAGAGAGCAGAATCAGGCTGGATATGTTTGATAACCAGTTTGTGTTCTTGAATGAGGATTTGTTGGTTGATTGAGTTACTATGTACTTGTCAACTTATTCTAACTTAATCAACCCAATCAACTAATCCAACCAATTCTTCATAGCTTTAGGTCTAAATTTATTCCCATGAAATACCTAACCATCCTATTCTTATTTTTTGCCGTCAATGTTTTTGGACAAGCGGGTTCAAACGCAGTTAAGGCCGTACCCCAACGCGTGAGTTTTGTAACTATCGGTGCAAAAGATATCACAAAATTTAAACAGTTTTATGTTGAAAAATTTGGCTGGACCACCTTGAGTGAAAATGCCGGAATTGCCTTTTTTAAAATGAATGGCTTTATCCTCACCGTTTACCCTATGAATAAAGTGGCAGCAGATGCACAGGTTTCGCAGGATGGCGCCGGATTTAAAAGGTTTTCGATAGGGATAGACCTGAAATCGGAAAAGGAGGTGGACGAAGTATTTAGAACTTTAGCGTCAAAAGGGGTGAAAATATTGAAGGCTCCTGTAAAAGCTCCGTGGGGCGGCTACACTGGCTATGTTGCTGATATCGAAGACAATGTTTGGGAAATTGGCTATAACCCATCCGTGGAAATGGACGCCGCCGGAAACGTAATTACCAAGCATTGATTTGTGTAATAGCTCGCGCACTGCTTTTATAATAACTAATACTCACAAAAAAGGCTGCCACGAAATTATCCGTCGGCAGCCTTTTTTTATTTGTTCCGGTTAAAAAATATTACCGGCGATTTGCGCTAACCATTTTTCTTTTTTCCCTGCCCGTTATTTTTAGGTGGTGCTGGTTGTCTGCCTTGTTTTGTTTGTGTTCTTTGCGTGCCGGGACGTGCGCCGCCACCGCCACCACCGGGAATAGCCGGACCGCTTGGTCGCGCGCCCCCTCCGGTAGCTCCCTGGTTGCCGGGCCGCGCACCGCCGCCATTTGGCCCCTGGTTACCTGGTCTGGCACCGCCACCATTTGGTCCCTGGTTACCGGCTCTCGCGCCGCCGCCATTTGGCCCCTGGTTGCCGGGCCTTGCACCGCCACCATTTGGCCCCTGGTTACCTGCTCTCGCACCGCCTCCGGTATTTCCCTGGTTGCCGGGTCCATGATTAAAATTACCCTGACCCCTGCCGGGGGCAACTCTTGGGGAAGCTAAGTTAGCGGGTCTTCCGCCTCTTCCCGGCGAAGCGAACTGGCCCTTGTCGGCCCTTGCCATACGTTGGTTCCTGATTTGCTCATGCGTTGCCATAACATGATGTTCACGCATCGCTGCCATTTCATGTGCATTGGGCCTGGCCACAAAGCCGCCCCGCCCGTTAAAGCTTGCATGATTCATCCCTCTTTCCCTGTATACACTTCTGTCCACGTAAGTATTATGTACTACACCTACATTAACCCTTAACACCGCGGTATTGTAACGGAAATGGCCCTCGTGCCATTCGCCGCCAACAAATCCTACGCCGCCATAACCGTAGCCATAGTCGATTCCGCCATAAAAACCTACGGTAGGTCCCCAGTAGCCTGCATGGAAAAGATAAAGGCCGTTAACAAATGCCCAATAAGGCGGTGTCCATAAAAGCTCAGGACTTGGAGGGGCTACCCATGCACCTGGAACCCAGTAGTAGCCATTGGTTTCCTGGCTATAGGCCCAATATCCGGGCTGCCATAAATATCCATCTTCAGGGCACTCCGGTTGGTCATAATCGGGCATATCCGGCGGAATAGTTGCAACAGAAACCCCGGTGTCTACAGGGGCGTCATTATTGTCCGCAAATGAGGCGTCCTGTACCGGTTGAGTCTGCATGTTAGCATCCTGTGCCGGTTGCTGCGGGTTCGGATCGTTGAATTTGCCGTACGCAAGGCAATTATTCAGGTTGTTTAAATTATATCCCTGGATCAGCTGCGGCACATAGCTTTGTGTGCCGGGGTTGAAAAAGGACAGCGTGTTTTGATCAACATTATAAACAAAGGTGTAAATGGGGATATTTTGATTTAAAAACTTGCTTTGAAAAACGAGTTGATAAGCATCGCCGCTTGTTTGCGGGTTCATTTGTGTGATAACGAAGCTTTTACGCCCCGGAACCACTCTTATCTGCATTTTTGCCGTTGGCGTGTTGGTAACCAAATCAATAAATGCATCTTTAAATAAAATAGCGTAGTCGGTAGCTACAGCTACTTCCTGGTTGGTTGAATAATCAATTGCGAAAATAACCGACCCCGGATGGGTATCTGTAACCGGATTTTGCGCATTACTTACACCGTTAATTGCAAGTAAAAACAAAATGATAAGGAAAAAAGGTTTCATAGTGATAATATTTAATTAATATGTGAAAAAGGTAAGTTCGGGTTTGTCAAATTACGTTGGAAAAGACCATCTAAATATAAATACATTTCTGAATAAAGCAAATCGAAATTGAAACGATAGTCGCTATTGGATATATTATTGTTACATTGGTTTAATCGTCCTGCATCTTAAATTTTTTTTCCATATTTATCCTGTTTTGCAGGATATTCCGCATTTCGCAATTTATGGATAAAGGACGATTAGAGGCTTTTAGCGATGGCGTTTTCGCCATCATAATCACTATTATGGTTTTGGAGCTGAGAGTTCCGCATGGCGCCGATATTAAGGTATTGCTGCCGCTCGCGCCGGTTTTCCTGAGCTATATACTCAGCTTTGTGTATATAGGCATTTACTGGAATAATCATCACCACACCATGCAGGTCGTAACATCGGTAAACGGCGCCATACTTTGGGCCAATATGCACCTGCTTTTCTGGCTCTCGTTAATCCCTTTTGTTACCGCATGGATGGGCGAAAATCATTTTTCACAATGGCCTGTAACTTGTTACGGCATTGTGCTGATCATGAACGCGCTATCCTATACTATTTTGATAATAGCATTGATCAGGCACCACGGCAAAAACTCGTTGCTGGCAAAAGCAGTTGGCAAAGACTGGAAAGGAAATATTTCGCTGGTTATATATGCAACAGCCATCGCTGTTTCATGGATTAATTCAAAAATCAGCTTCTGCCTCTACGTTATTGTAGCGATTATCTGGTTTATCCCCGACAAGCGGATTGAAAAGGTATTGATTGAACCTGAAAGCAAAAGCAAATAAAACGTTATCCGGCTTACAATTATAAATTAACTGCAATTCCCAGTGTTGTTTGTAGCTCGGTAACAGGCTGCCTGGTTACAAAACGGCCCACAGTTCCGGGATTGTTTGTATTGGAAACTTTAAATCCGTCGGAATTTATATAATTGCCCCTTAAATTTACGAACCAATGATCGCCCAGGGCATATCGTAAACCTGCACCGCCTCCGTAAGCGAATACCGTGCCTTTTGCACTATTCTGGCTATATATTACACTGGTATTGGTGGTATTGACGAATTCTATCGACAATGTCGGCGTTGAAAAACTTCTTATTATCCCCACTGACGCCCGTAGGTCGAGCGTGAACTTTTTATAAACAAAGGAATATTGAGGGCCGCCTAATATATTAACACTGTTATAGCGGCCTACACCCGTACCTATCGCGTAATCCCTGTTAAAGCTGGTGTTATAACCGTTTGCGAGATTTTGCACGTCATTTTGACTCAATTCGCCCTGGTCCTGGTAGGTAAGGGCGGCAACAAAAGCTAAATTTTTGTAAAAATAATAAGCTCCCTCCAATCCGAAGACAGGGCCTCTTTTTGCAAAGCCTGCGCTGTTGTTATTATAGTCGGTTTTGGCGAAATTACCTGTGGGTATTGAAAATCCACCCACGAAGTTTATATAACTTTTAACGTATTCTTTAATATCCTGTGCCTGGGTCTTTGATGCGATGAGTATAATCAGAGTTGTGGTAACTATTGTAAGGGTTTTTTTCATGTTAGCGTACAGGGGGTATTTTAGTTTATTTTGAGTTTTGTAATGTTATTAATTATGGACGTTACGGTTATGCAAACGTATAAAGGATTCCATTAGTATTCACATCAATTCTTAAAAATTGTTAAATTTTTTTGCTGGCGGTTAAATCTTCGCTTTCACAATAGCAGTCGATTCGGCATATTATAATATTACTCACTCATCGCCGTGGTCATTATATCACGTATTTGCGCCATGTCGTCAAGTATTAACATCCATTTATATAATGTTGGGGAAATGATGGCCCATTTCCGTTAGTTTAGAGATAAAATTGTGAAATTCTAATTGTTACGCGACCATATTTCTGTTCTTATCTACAATTTAACGGAGGCAAGTTGCTTATTAATTAAGTTTTTTTAAAAATGCTTATTTTTTTTTGACGATATTAAAAATATAGTTATTATTACCTGAAATAGCGTTTTTTACCACCTAAGTAAGATAAATTATTAACCCATACAATCATGAAAAAACTATTATTACCTATCATTCTGTTAATCGCAGGGATAGGCTTATTAGCTTACCCCTACTTCGTTTCCCACGGTGATATCGATTTGAAAATACAGCCGGCAAGCGTGATTATGCCCGCAGCCTACAAAGTATATGGCAATCCCAACGTTATGGGCGGGCGGTATAACCTTTTCAAAGCTATTATCAATAATACCGGTTCATCGGAAATTAAAAACCTGAAAGTGCAGTTTAGGATACCAGGCCTTATAAGTGACTGGACCGATGTACCGGCAGCAACAAATTTATTGCCCGGACAAACTGCTGTCGTAACGTGCTTCCCTGTTTTTCCGCAGAGTATCACTGAAAGGAATACTTCTTCAAAAGAAAAAACAGAAATTAAAGTTTTGTACGGAAGCAAAGCCAACCCGATAGAAAAGGACGAATCCTTTCCGTTTGACATGACTTCGGTAAATGATATCGTGTTTACCAACATGTCTGACCAGGATAAAGCTTATACCAACGATTTTGGTGAGAACAGGGTTCTGTATGCCTGTATGGTATCGTCTGAGGATCCCATTATCAAACACTATGCGCAGGTTGTTCAGCAAAAAATATTATGCGGTGAACAGGGTGCCGGCGTAGGCGGCGACGGACAGGTGACCGATGCCGCCATTAAAGAAAAAGTACGCGTAATGGAAGGTGTTTATAATGCAACGTTGTTAAGTCACATGGTTTACAGCGAAACCCAGTCGGGCGTATCAACATTTAATGATAATACTTCGAGCACCGAGCATATCCGATTGCCGCGCGAAGTGGTTAGCGGCAACACCGGGTTGTGTATAGAATTGGCGTTATTGCATGCAAGCGTTTATAAAGCAGCGGGGCTTAATCCCGTAATCTTCCTTATCCCGGGGCATGCTTACCCTGGCATAAAAGTTGGCAATGATTATATACCTATTGAATCGACAGGCATAGGCGGTGTAGGGTTAGGGAGCATGATGACTGCCGACCAGGCCCTGCAAAAAGGACTAGAAGAATTAAAAACGTTTTTTGAGGAAGCAAAAAAGGGAAACCCGCAATATCAGATACTCGATATCGACCAGCTTTATTCACAAGGATTCCAGGATATGGAACTAAAACCGGATGCGATTATGGAAGGCGAAACTGATAAGATCACTGCTGCATGGCCCACATGCCTTATCAGCGCGTTATACCGGCCAACTCCGGCTCCGGGACCAAAGCCGAAGCCAAGGCCGACTCCAAGACCAAGGCCGCGCTACGTAAGTTCAAACTGGTTGCAATACAGCCTGGGTTCAATGGTTTTTAATTACCCGGCTAACTGGGTGGTTTACAATCACCCGAACGCTCAAATACCCTTTTTAGTCAGCTCAGTCGTTTCGCCAGATGGGGGCGCTGCGGCGCAGGCGTATCATGTGCGCGCCCAAAATCCTCAGCAGGCCATGGCTTATATCAGGTTGGCGGTTAACAGGCTGGGCGAAAATGTACAATATACAGACGCCGGCTTTGTTAATGGTATGGAACGTTTTAATGGAACTACCTATAGTAATTCGGGTACTTTCAGATGGGTCGGATATTTTCGTAATGGCTATGACGGGGTCGACGGAGTCGTTATTGGTACCAAAGGCGGCAACACCGCGATACTTAACCAAATAGCCAGTTCAATCAGATAAACCTTAAATGCAAATTATTATGAAACATATATTTAAAATAGTAAAAGCTTCGTGCTTCATTATACTTTCAATTCTTTTGTGCCCCGGGAAGTCATTTTCACAGGTGTCAGGTGATCCAACCGATCAAATCCAGCAGTTTACGGTTAAAATAGATAAACTTGGCGATGCTTTATGGGAGGTTGATGAGAAGATGACCCAAGCGCAGTGGGAAGGCTTTAAGCAAGGCCCGCTCGTAAATGACCCTTCTATAACCAAACGCGACATGGAACGGGCATTATCAACTTACGTGATCGAGGACTTTAAAAGAGACATTGACGAAATGAACCGTACAATGAAAATGAGTTTTAAAGTGAAAGCGATGGCACAATACCAGGGTGACGGTAATTGGGTATACAGCCTGGGAGCGAAAGACCCGATAATTACCAAATTGCCGGATAATTCAATTATGAGTACCTCAAACATTGCTTCCAACGGGCAGCTCATCCAGCAGATATATAAAATTTCTTTTCCCGATGGTGCGAAAAATATTCAACAGTCGACAGACTCGTTTAATAAAACTATATTTACGTACAAAAGCGGGGGTGGTTTTTGGTCATATATTACCTGGAATGGCGTGCTTGGCATACTTTTAATTATTGCTGCGGTGGTTCTTTTTGTAAAGATGCCAAAGACTTCACCGGGCATGGGGCCCAACAACAAGCAAATTGCAAATACCTAACCGGCTGATAATAATTTAAAATAATAAATATGTTAGCCAAAAAGCTATTGATAGTGGTTTGCCTGTTTGTGGCGTATAAGGCTTCGGCCCAGGATATTATGACAAGGGGCGACACCATAATTTTACAAAACGGGGCAAAATTCTGGATCGGCGAACAAATTACTTTAGGGAACCCTTCAACTCCAAACGGCGGATTTAGTTTCATTTACTTTCCGGCGGTGCTGCACATTACAAAAAACAGGCCGCTAAATGCAAAGTATTTTGGCAGACAGGGAGTAATCAAAAAATTCCAGAGAGACGGCGCTTATAAAGGCGGATTATCCTACAATATTATTGTGCTGGAAATCGACAGGTTACGCTACTGGTGTGATGTTGCACCGGCCCTGGATAGCAAAGAGATTATAAATCCCTATGCCGATCAGCAGCAAAACAGGCATAGTGCACCAAAACAAAATAATCCCCATAATAAAAAGCCGAATGGCCCGGTTGTATTTTAGATAATTATTTCATTTAAACCTTATAATTAAGAAAGCGATCCCATTTAAGGGGTCGCTTTCTTTTTAAACACGTAATCCCTTCTAATCATGCATTGACCGTTTCTTTAACCACGATGGGCACGAGGGTTTCGCAAAGGACGCAAGGAGGTTAAGTTAACCCACAAAATTCAAGCATCTAACACATCGGTTTGGCGTAAGCGAAACATCACCAAACGTTCCTATGGAACGTAAAACATATATTTTATATGATTTCTACCGACCAGGCGTCCTTACAGGACGCTTTTTTTGTGGTTCTCGCCCCATCGGGACGGCTGGTTGGTAGAAAAAAATAACCGCAATTGCGTTCCGTAGGAACGATTGGTAAAATCCTAATTTTGTGGGTTAACATAAAACAAGGAGTGTTTAACTCGTGATCTTAGCGGCAAAAAATTAATGACTGATGGTGACCTTACGTATTTTATTGTTGTACTCATCGGCAATATACAAGTTATCATTACTGTCAAATGTAAGGCCGATTGGCTGATAAAAAGTAGCAGCTGCAGCTAAACCGTCTGTGGCACCCTGGGCCCCGGTGCCTGCATAAGTGGTTACGGTACCGGTTGTGGATACTTCACGGATGGTATTATTCCGCAATTCTGCGATGTACAAGTTTCCCTTTGAATCAAAAGCAACGCCGGCGGGATAATAAAAAGTTGCGCTGGCAGCCGGGCCATTGGTTAGCCCCTGCGCGCCTGAACCGGCAAAAGTGCTCACCACACCGGTGGAAACAGTGATCTTCCTTACGCAGTTATTCACAATATCTGCCACATACATATTCCCGCTGGCATCCATTGCGATGCCATAGGGGCTATGAAAGGTAGCGGCGCTTAACGTGCCGTTGTTGAAACCGGCGGTTCCCGCCGTTGAACCTGCATAAGTGCTCACCGTCGAGGTGGATAAGTTAATCTTCCTTACCACATTATTGGCGCTTTCAACCACATACAGGTTGCCGCTGGCATCAAATACCATGCCTTCGGGATGATTGAACTGTGCGGTAGAGGCGGGACCATCCAGGTAGCCGCTTACGCCCGATCCGGCAACGGTTGTTACATTTCCCGAAGCGGAGACTTCGCGTATCGCATTATTTTGTTCATCGGCAATAAATAAATTACCGCTTTTATCGAATACAATATTGGCACTCCCGTTAAATTTAGCCGATGCTGCTGCACCATTTAAAAATCCCTGCACCCCGGTACCGGCAAACCCGACAACCGCCCCGGTACTTGTATTGACCGTGCGGACCAGGCTATTTCCAAAATCGGCAACATATAAGGTGCCCCCGCTGCTAATCGCCACTCCGGAGGGTGAGCTGAAGCTGGCGGCTGTGCCGGTTCCGTTAGCGGTACCTGCCGTACCGCTGCCCGCAAGGGTAGTTACGGTAAAAATTGTTTGCGTTTGAGTTTTCGGTTTCACGGTGCTTTTTCCGCATGAGAAAATGCCGAAGCCTATTGCTATCGCAAATATCAGGGGTGTGTTTTGCTTAAGTGTTTTCATTTTTATTTTTTTTTAAGATGTTATATGTGGTTATTTTAATGTTTATTGTTTCTGTTTTGTAGAATTAATGCAGCCTGTGCCGAAGAATCGATTGAATGAAATAATATTTTAAAAATTTCGGCGGATATTCAAAAACTACGTGGATCATCAAATCATATCTAAAATAATATTAATAAACACGTCCTTTTTAGTTATTATACCACCTACTATAAATACGTGACAAACTGTTGTAACTGCTTGACGATAAATACTACGCGGAAAAAAACATGCAGAATAATTTTCATTCCAGGCGGTTTTCGCGCCGGCCGACCATTGCCTGCAGTAAGACTATCTGTTTGCAGGCGAGTGTATTTCGAAGGGGTTTTCGTTAGTGATAATTTTTTGGCCTTTTTCAAAGCGGGGGAGGACATATTCTTTTAACTAAGAAGAGATTTGTTGTTAAAAGCAAATATTCCCGAATAATCCATTTGGATAGTTTTTTTTGAAACAAATTGTGCTGACATTGTATACCGGTTTGAATAAATAATCAAAGGCGGTATGATCGCCGGGAATACCCTGATTTTAATATATTAATACTATAATTTAGCCCGGGATAATATGAAATGGTTTAATGGCCTGTTGTGCTTATTTTTCCTGCTTTCAGCTTCCTTTGTCCTTAAAGGGCAGGTAAAACCCGTACTGCCCTTAAAAAAGGTCCCGGTTAATACCATCAATTACGAACAGGGGCTTTTGAACAATGAAACCGCGGCCATTATAACCGATACCCTGGGATTTACATGGGCAAGCACCAGCACCGGGCTACAGCGCTACAACGGTTATACACTTGAAAGCATTGACCCGGTTATTGGCCGCGACACGATCAGGATCCGGTCGCGGGTTTATTTTTGCAGGTTAAAAAGCGGAAATTTATGGATAAGCTGCAAAAAGGGCATCCTGGAGTATAATCCCTTTACAAATGTTTTTAAAAATATTATACCTGTTGATTGCCCTATCGATGATGTTTTCGGGATTTTGCCGCTAAGCGAAACAAAAGATGGAATATGGTGCCTGAAAGAGGGTGCAGGAATGATCATCTACAGCAAAAACGGCCAATTAAAGAAAAAGATTCCATCCCTCGACACCAAAATTTTAGATGGTATTATTCGGTCCGATTACTTAACAAACGCAAGCGTCATAGCAGATAACCAGGATCACATTTTTTTTAGATTAACAGCCAATCGTATAGCAATTTATGATACTTACAATTATCATTTCGAAGAGTTTGAGCAGCCCGGCGAGCCGATAATCAGTGTAGGATGTAACGCAAAGTTTTTTTATACCAGCACACCGTCTACCTTATCGAAATTCCTGGTTTCAGATAAAACACTAATAAAAAAATATGCGCTTAGCAATTTGACTGATCAGCAAGTAAGAGCCTGCCCAATTTATGGGATCGGCAATAACAGGCTGCTGGTTGGATTAAATAATAAGATAATAGAGTTGGACGCTGATTTAGGCCATCCTAAATTGTTAACTACTTTTAACGAGCAGCCCATTATTACCGGAACCGTGGAGCATATTTATCGGGATGCCTATGACCGGATATGGCTGCTCACCAATGATGATATAAAAAGGATACAGGACAATGAAATCCCATTTAGTTATTTAAAATACCCTGTGCCCTGGAGCAACTTTGTAAGAAGCTTATATTTTGATGAACAAACAGGGCAATTGCTGGCCGGGTGCATTAATGGCGGTTTACAGGTATATGATAAGGCCTCAAACCCGCTTTGGCATAATTTGTTAAATACCGAAGATGTTAAAGATGTATTAGCCATCGACAAGTTAAGCCCAAATACCTATTTAATTATCACATGGGTACGGGGCTGGTATTTACTAAACCTGCAGCAAAAGAAATTATCAGCGTTCAATTTTCAGGCAAATGAAAAATTTAAAAATTTACTATACTCCACTACGTTTTCCAATAACATTCAGCGGATAGACGACAGTACGATATTAGTTACAGCGGTTTCAAACGTGTATCGCTGTGTTTTTAAAGAAAACGTTTTGAAGTCGGTAAAACCTTTGCTGCCATTTTTCAGAACGATAGACGATAGGATATGCAATTCGTATTATGCCAGTGATGGTGCATTATGGGCAGGCCAATATAAAGGGAAATTATACCGGATGTCGAAAAGCGGTGTAGTGGAGATAATTACGCTGCCAGAAAAATTCAGTATCCGGAGTTTTGCGGAAGACGGCGAACACCACATTTGGGTAGGTACGGTTAATGGCTTGTATGTTTATAGCTTGCACGGAAAATTGCTCAAAAGCTTTTATAAAGAATCGGGCCTGTTAAATGATTGCATTTATAGCCTTTTGGCCATACCCGGCAAATCGTCAGTGATTGCAGGCAGTAATATGGGTTTGTCTGTTATTTCTCTCAACGGCAACATAAAAAACTATACCAAGGAACTTGGCCTGCAGGATAATGAATTTAATACAGATGCGGCAGTGCGCACGGCTTCGGGTAAATACTATTTTGGCGGCATCAGCGGCATAACCGCTTTTTCACTGCCAGCGCTCGATCAATCGCAAAGTAAACCCCAGTTAAATATGACCAAATTAGTTGTAAATGACTCAAGTTATAATTCATCTGGGATTTACAAAGGCGATACTATACGCTTAAAGTACAACCAAAACCACCTCCAATTTGATTTTGCAGCAATGGGCCTGCTTAACGCAGACAAGTATTTTTATAAATATCGTTTGATTGGGTTTGAAAATCACTGGCAAAGCACCCACCAGCCTACCGATATCGGGTATATTTTGCAGCCCGGCACTTACACATTGGAGGTGGCATGCAGCAATGAACTATCCGGCGCAGACGTTAAAAAAAACATTTTAATTATCATCGATCCGCCATGGTGGCTTACATGGTGGTTTTTGATTGTTGTTTGCCTTTGTTCAATTGGGGTGATCATATTGCTGGTTACGCTCTATAACAAACGCCAATACCAAAAAACACTGCAGGAACTGCTTTTAAAACAGGGCCTGCAAACGCAAAGGGAACGCATCAGCCGTGATTTGCATGATAATTTGGGCGTGCAGGCCAATGCAATTTTTTATGGTACTGAATTATTAAAGCACAAAAACGGCTACGAACAAAAACTGGTAGATAATTTGCATGATACGGCAGGCGACATGCTTACCGTACTTCGTGAAACGCTGTGGGCCATGAAAATAACGGAGGTAGAAGCGGCCGATTTATGGCTGCGGGTATTGAATTTTGTCCGCAAAATAGGCAGTTATCACCCAGGCATCAAAATAAACATACATGGTACGCCGCCCGGCAACCTGACCATTAATGCCACACTGGCCCTGAATATCATACTCATTTTACAGGAAGGCATTAACAACGCTATAAGGCACGCGGACGCTTCCGAAATTTCTTTGAATGGCTTTTCGACCGATAAATTCTGGAAGATAGAAATAATAGATAATGGCAAAGGATTCGATCCCTTCGCGGTAAGCAAAAAAACGGAGAACTATGGTTTAGAGAACATGGCCGAGCGGGCAAATGAATCGAACATCGCATTCGAAATAAATTCTATTCCCTGTTTGGGTACGAAGATTTCGCTGGAAATTGATATAACTAAATCAAATAATAATTAAATTGAGCATATGATAAGAGTTGCTATTGTAGATGATAAAAAGAATAACCGCATCATACTTGCCGATAAACTGCGGCGCAATAACTTGTTTGACATAAAATTTGAAGCGGCGAACGGTATGCAATTTTTAGACAAAATCTCCTATCTGAAATTCGAAGAAAGGCCGGAGATTGTATTAATGGACCTGGAGATGCCCATAATGGACGGTATTGTGACTATTGCTGCAGGATCGTCTCTTTACCCGGGCGTAAAATATGTGGTGGTAAGTATTTTTGATGACGACGACCGGATATTTAATGCGATAAAAGCAGGCGCATGCGGTTATTTGTTAAAAGAGGAAAGCGGTGAAAAAATAGCTGATATGCTGATTAACCTTTGGAGAAACGGTGCCGGCCCGATTTCGCCCAGCATTGCCTACAAAATTTTGCAAATAATTCAGATGCAGTCGGTTACGCGCTCCAGCAATGGCAGCGAAAGCCAGAATAACCTGTTCATGCTGAGTGATAGGGAAAAAGAGATACTGCGCTGTTTGTGCCAGGGAATGGAGTATAAGGAAATAGCCGAGAAGTTATCGATCAGCCCGAATACGGTTAAGAAACATGTTATAAATATATACGATAAGCTACACGTGAATAATAAGGCGCAGGCGGTACGCATTGCTTATACCAAAAATCTGCTTTAGTAGTTGATGGTATATTTGATCATCAAGTATTTACAGCCGGTTGTCAAGTATTTACAATTGGTGGCGTAATATCTAAAACTGATTCGTGCCAGGACGTTATTTTAGATGAATTAATTAACAGACAGGTGTTGATTAAAAAATCCCGTTAGCTGTGGGGTCATACTCTTTGTTTGATCAGTTGGAAAAATACCCGCGATGGGTATTTTTCTTTTTGTAGGCATTCCGCAATTTTTGATTGGAGCAGGGAAGGAGCCGAACCCTCTTAAAAAGCACCTCCAATCATAGGAAATAATTTTGTATATTTATTTTCAGATCGAACTTATCATTATATGATTAGAAAATTTACCCGCAACGCCTGGTTGCTGTTCTCACCGTTTCTTTTTTACTATGCCTGGTTTATTATTAAAGAAAAATGGCCCACTTTATATGGCGATGAAATAAGGTACGTTGATTTTGCGCATAATCTGCTACACGGCTTTTACTCGCCGCCTGCACCAAACATTAATTTATGGAACGGCCCCGGCTATCCGCTTATGCTCTTACCCTTTATAGCTTTACACGTCCCGGCCCTGTATATAACATTGATGAACGCTGTATATCAATATTTGGCAGTGGTGTTTCTGTACAAAACGCTCAAATTGGTTGCAAACCACAAAATAGCAGCGACCTGTGGCTTGCTTTTCGCGATTTATCCAAATGCATTATCCATGTTACCCATTTTGTACACCGAAGCGTTTACCTGCTTTTTGGTGTCGTCGTTTATGTATGCCGTTACCGCTTTCTATTTTAAAAGAGACCGGAAGTACGGCATCACGGCCGGGTTGCTACTGGGGTATCTTATTTTGACCAAAATAATTTTTGGCTATGTTATCGTCATTTGCCTGGCTGTTTGTTTGGCAGCGCTGTTGTTTAAAAAGTATAGAACCCGCACTTTGCGGTCTGTGAAAATATTATTGATAGCATTTGCAGTTTGCGTACCCTACCTGTCCTATACCTGGCACGTTACCGGCAGGATTTTTTACTGGGGCAATTCCGGCGGGATGAGCTTATATTGGATGAGCACGCCCTATGAACACGAATATGGTGACTGGAAACTTCCCAACCTGTCGAATAATCAATACCCTACGCTTTACAAATCGGCGGAGGCTGATGCAATTTTAAAGAAAAATCACGCGAAGGAGTTAAAATCTATACTCAGAAACAACGAAATTTTACAGGACGATCTTTTTAAGCAAAAAGCCCTCGAAAACATTAAAAACAATCCGCTAAAATTCCTGGGTAACTATTGCTATAATTTTTCGAGGATGTTGTTCAACTACCCGTATTCCTATGCTTACCAGGATGGCGCCATTTTGCGAAACATAATAACCGGGTCACTGATTTTATGGGGATCGCTTATTGGTATCGTACTCACTGCGCTCAACTGGCGGAACATAATTTCGTCCTTAAAGCTCCTGTTGCTAATTACGGGCGTTTATTTGCTGTTGAGCGGGGCATTGAGCGCTTACCCAAGGCAACTGGATGTTATGGTGCCTGTATTGCTGTTTTGGGCGGGGTTTTTAATAGCCAACACAAAAAGGATAAATCTGCGATTTGCAGGTCAGGAAAATCCGGAAGATATCAATTTAATGGATTTAGCCGGAACAGAAGTTCGCGCTGAAGAGACTGTTGAGGATGTGAGTTCCTGATAATTGGAAATAAAGTTTATTCAGTTGCAAACTGAAGTCATTCACAACCGCGAGTTAGGCTGCGCTAAACTCGCTGGAGCGAAGCGTTAGTTGCGTTTTCAAATAAAGCACCGCATGAATTCCCACAACATATTTACATAGGGGTCAAATTAAAATTGATACTTTTAGTGAGTTTTGATCCAAAAATAAACCACCTGAAAAATGAAAGTATTATTAACTGTTATGAGCCAGCGGGGTAAACAATTTTATAACTGTATCGAAAGCATAAAAAAACTGGTCGTGTTTTTAATGGCCTGCTTGTTATTTTGCATCATATCGCAAAAAGCCTCCGCACAATCAGCGAAGGTAGAAGTACCTGATTGGGCCCTGCCAGGCTCGGCAACCCACCGGCAGGTACCGCCTCCGCCTGATTTTCACCGCGACCCGGTTACGGTTAATAAACATATCGGTGTATTTAAAGGGCAAACCGATGTGGGCGCCGCATTGGTGCCCGGATCATCCAGCTATGATAAAGCAACTAAACAATATACTATCACTTCAGCCGGGTATAACGTGTGGTACACCCGCGATGAGTTCCGTTACCTGTGGGTAAAAATGGAAGGTGATGTATCGCTTGCGGCTGATATTAGTTTCCCTGATTCGGCGGGTTATGGCGACCGCAAGGCGCTCCTTGTTATCCGCCAGAGCCTTGATGATGATTCAAAAGAGGCGATGGTTGCCCTGCACGGTGCGGGCCTGCTGCACCTGGCCTGGCGCCCAGATAAAGGACAGAACATCAAGGAAATGAAGGTTGATATTAAAAGTCTGCTGGGAAAATCGGCCGATGAAAAGGTACTGATACATGCCAAAAGAATCGGTATAGAAAAGCACGGTAACGACTTTGCCGTATTTTTGAGCCTTACCGGCGAACCGATGCACCAATATGGAAACCCGGTTCACCTGGACATCGATGGACCGTTTTACGTGGGTATTGGCTTCTGCTCGCATCAGCCTGATAAGGTGTCAACTGGTGTGCTTTCGAATGTTGTGCTTGAGAATGCTGCAGGCAAGGTGAAATAAACAAAAGCAAATTGCGGCAAAAATAAATCTGTCCGGGAGTTAAGCGAATTATCAGGGGCTGTTTTGGGCTGCGAAAAGCGGTTTGAAATTTACCCCTAATATTACCAACCTTTGAGAATAGAAAAAAGGCTCGCCCTGTTATTATTCAATAGCAATAAAGCAATGAATAAACCATTTTTAACTATTTTATTCACCGCTGTTTTTTTAGTTCTGACATCGTTATCTGATGTTAAGACAGCTATACTATCTGAGGGCCGGCAACCACAAATCGGCGTGGACGGTAAGGGTGTGGTGAGAGTGATATTCGGTCTTCAGGATGAAATATTTTGTACCACTTCAAATGACCAGGGAACAACATTTGGCAAACCGGTTTTGGTAGCAAAAGTGGCCGGGATGCATTTAGGCATGTCGCGCGGCCCGCAGATAGCAAGTTCAGATAAGTATTCGGTTATTACGGCTATGGATAAAGCAGGAAACATTCATTGGTTCAGGCTTAACAACTCCTCCGGGGAGTGGAAAAACATGGGTGTTGTTAATGACCTCAAAGGATCGGCCCCGGAAGGATTAATGGGTTTGACGGCAGACAAGAAAGATAATTTTTACGCAGTTTGGCTGGATACGAGGACGGGTGAGCATAATCAAGTCTATTTTTCTTCTTTATCAGGGAGGGCTTTAAACTGGTCAGCAAACATTTTGGCCTACCGGTCACCCGAAGGACACGTCTGCGAGTGCTGTAAACCCAATATTGCAGTACAAGGCGCAACTGTTGCCATCATGTTCAGAAATTGGCTGGATGGATCGAGAGATCTTTATTTGCTAAAGTCGCCGGATAGGGGTAAGTCATTTGCAACTGCACAAAAATTAGGAACGGATACCTGGAAACTTAATGGCTGCCCCATGGATGGCGGCGGAATTGTTGTTGGCCAAAGCGGTATAATCCGTACCACCTGGCAGCGAAAGGGGGTTGTGTACTATGCTGAACCAGGAAAACCGGAAAATTATATTGCGAAAGGAAGGGAATGCAACGTTACCGAAACCGACGACAATAAGGCCGTGCTTACTTACCAGGTTAATGATACGGTGAAGTTGATAAGAGCCGAAAATAAAAGTCCTTTGGTTATAGGTGAGGGTGGTTTTTTAAAGTCGGTCGTGCTGAAAGATCATAAAATACTTTGTGTTTGGGAGCAAGACAACAAGATTAAATATAAAAAGATTTGATTCTCAATTTTTTTCGACCTTGCCATCATTGAAGATCAATCTTTTTAATGTCCGGATATGATAATTGTCACTTTTTAACCTGTTGACAGTCATGCAAAAAGAAGATTTTTAAGCTGAACTTTGATTCGACATAAAAATTAAAAGATCATGAAAAAATCCTATGTTTTACTATTTATACTAACAATAATCACAGGTATTACTGTTAGTGCGTGGGGCCAAACCAAAAAGAACGCAGCCGACAAAATTGTCATCAATGCCAAGGGAGGTATGTACGATCACGACGGCACCAAACTTGGTTATATTGATAAGGACAATATTGTTCGTAATAACCAGGGCCAAAAATTATATTTCATCGATAAAGACGGCAATGTAATCGGCGCCGATGGCACAAAGCTTGGCATGGCTAAAAAGAACGGCAACTATTATAACAATAACGGGCAGGTGGTACTGCAGCTAAAAAACCCCGATGCTGAAAAATGCGAAATTTTAGACCCAAAAGGGCATAGCCAGGGATATGTCCATAAAAACTATAAGCTGCATACATGCGCTGCACATTGTTATTGGTTGGAGCAGGCAAAATTGAAAAAGGAAAAGGCTGAAAAAGAAAAGGCAAAGTAAATTTGCAGTAGCATAATAAATCCGGGGGATAGGAAGATTTCAAAAATTTCCTATCCCTTTTTTTGTATTGGTTTAGAGCGTAGGTGTGACCGCGCGGGAAGCTTGGTATACTACTTAATTATACCCTTAATTGTTTTTGCAAGCGAGCCGTCGCCGTAACCAATAATCGAGGTTACAATTTTCCCTTCGGGATTGATCAGGAAAAAAGTAGGGTATCCTGTTACCCCATATTTTAGTGACGTTTCGCTGTTATCGCCTTTACCATCCCAAACACTTAACCAATCCGGGCTATCGCGGTGAATGCTTTCTAACCAGGTTTTTTTGGCGGCATCTTCAGAAAATGTAACGATAGCCAGTTTACCAGGATACTGTTTGGTGAGCAGCTTCATGTCTTTTACCGACTCTACACAGGGCCCGCAGTTGGTGGCCGAAAAATCCAGCAAAATATATTTCCCTTTTATGTCCGAAAGTTTGTGCGCCAGGCCTTCTTTATCCCAGGCTTCAAAATCAACATAGGCATCACCGGTTTTAACCGGGTTGCCAACCTTTAAGTAAATGGCTATGATTTTCCCGTATTCGCTCTGTTTGTATTTTGGTATCAGTTCATCATACATTTTCTGCAGTGTATCTTTACTATATCGTGATTTTAAATAAGTAAGCTCACTTACTGCCGTGTACGAGTTGAGGTTCTCCTTAATAAAACGTTTTCTGATAATGTCATCGATGCTGTCCAGCTTGCCGATGGTGTGCCATATCTGTTTGCTTTTAGCAGCCACAGTGGCGCTATCTCCCTTTAAGGCCACGTATTCCGCAACGAGTGTATTACGCTGCTTGTAAAGTGCTTTTGTTTGGTTATTCAGGCTGGTACTTTTATCCTGGCTCGGTGAGCCGGTTATATGAAGGTCGAAAGGGAAATCGCTAATGTCGCCGGTTATCTTTATTTTATCGTTAGAAATAAACAAAACCACGTAGTAAAACTTACCATTATAGGTAGCAGAGAGCCAATAAGAATGGGGCTCGGCAGCCACTTGTCCCCTCATGCCAAATTTGTTGTTTATAATAATGGCGCTGTCTATAATCACATCGTTGGTGATGTCTTTCAGTATAAATTTAGTCTGGTCCTTGAAGCCGGTGATCGTTGCGTTTATGGCAAATTTTTGCGCAAAGCAGGCAGTTGTTACGGAAAGGAATAGTATGATTAAAAAGATATTCTTTTTCATAAAGCATGTGATGGGATTACTAAGGTAGGTAAATAATACGCTTACGCACAATAGTGAGCGTGAACGCTCAAAACGTTATTCCGTGAAGTGCGGAAGCTTTACCAGCCGGGAGCTCAAATTTTAATTAACCCTGGTATAATAGCCGCTTCCATAAAGAATTTTATTTACATCGTTGGTGGTCGATCCCGAAATAATGCCGTCGGGGAAGTACACGTCAAAGGTATCCATATGACTTTTGTTGTCGATATGTATTACACAGCGCAACGTATCGTATACCCCATTGAGGTCGTCGATATCTGCCGCGCTTTTTATTACAGTTGTATCGCTATTGAACTTTATAAATAAATAATCGGTGACGCCAAAAGCCGTTATCGGACCAGCTCTCCAGGTGGTACCGGGGAGCGTTGTTTTAGGATAGACTTTTGATTCTTTTTTGCAGCCGTAAACGGAGCAAATTAAGCAGCATAGTAAAATAGTTTTTTTCATTTTTTTGTCGGTTTTAACTTAAATTTTTGATTTTACCTTACACTTAAACTTATGCCTGCTGTATAACCATTCACTGTCTGCCAGGTACGGCAAAACAAAAATGCATTTAATTCAACTGATAAATAATTGAAAAATACTAATGAAATAGCCTTTTAGTAAAAAATGCAAATATCCGCTACTTTTAGATATTGATGACGCATTTTATGCAAATTCCGAAGGGGATTGTCCCGACATTAGTAATTATTGAGTAATTAACCCGGCTTCAAAATGATTTTTAATAAATATTTTGTCATCGATATAAACAGATAACTGTCAACGCCATGCTTTTCTAAGAAAACGCAGCCAGTTACCGTGCATCATCTGTTCAATATCCTTTTCTGCATAACCTCTTTTAGCTAACAACCCGGGTACCTTTTGCAGATCAGCAATCGTTTCCACGTCGTACGGGCATTGCTCGCGGCCAAAGCCACCGTCCAGGTCAGAACCTATACCCACATGGAGCGCATTGCCTGCCAGCTGGCAAATATGGTCGATATGATCAATCATCACCTCCAGGTTACAGTTCATTTTCTTCGGCGTCGATTGCCCTCTAACCCAACCCGGAACCATCATCCAGGCATCTAGGACGGCCCCTATAACTGCGCCGCGTTCAATCAATACTTTTATCTGGTCATCACTGTACTGCCTGTTATGGTTCACCAAAGCGCGGCAATTATTATGGCTGGCCCATACGTGCCCGTTAAAATGGTCCAGCGCTTCCCAAAAACTATCATCGCATAAATGCGTGACATCCAGTATGATGTTTAAACGTTCCATTTCTTTTAACAGCTCATAGCCTTTTGGCCCCATAAACCCGGTAGCATTTGTACCCTGGGCATAGCGCCCCGGACCATAATGGGCAGGGCCCAGCGCACGCAATCCATAATTATAAGTCCGTTCCAGGTGCGAAATGGTAATTATGGAATCAGCTCCTTCTAAACTTAAAATATAACCTACAGGTTTGTGTTCGTTATCGCTGCCGTCTGCCCATAGTTCAAGGTGTTTTTCCAAAGCAGCCAGGTTATTGATCTGTACCATCTCGCCAATATCTTCCATAGCCTTATACCAGGCCGCCTGCCCCTGTGTTTGGGCCCATGCCTGTTCGGGCGAATGCCAGCCGGGTAAATCATTACCAGGTGCTACGTAGCGGGCAATTTGCGTGGCAACTACCAGGCCAATATTGCCCTTGCGCAGTTCAGGCAGCGATACTACGGCATTGGCGCGGTCGGGCTTATCGGTAAGTTCTTCTTCGCGCTTATTAATGGCTGTAAGGGATTGCCTTAAATCGCGGTTCCACTCCAGCGCATTCATACTTAAATCAAGGTGGGCGTCAATTATTAGCATTGTATTATTGGTTCACCTGCTGTGAGTATCTGGTTAAGATGATATTGCATTAACAGATGTGACATCAAAGTTCTAATATATTATAAATTAACCATACAACGCATTATGTGTTCACTTCAAACTGCCGAAAGCTTTTGTTCATTAGTGTAGACACAGTACTGGCCCGATGTCCGTAGTTTTCTGTCGCCCGTTCAAGTGTCTGCACTTGAACTTATAATATTGTAAGCGTCTGCGTTTACATAAAATAGTGAGCGCGGACGCTCAAAAAATTATTTAGTCAAGCGTGGACGTTTGGCCGGGTGGGGAAAAGGCGAATTTGCTAGAAAGCTTGTATTCATTTATTTTAAAATAATTCATACAAGTAATATTCAAAACACTTATTTTTAAGGGACTAAACTTATTGCAGTGACACATACCTTACGCAATTCCATTTGCTTTTTGCTGGTTTTCTTTTTTTCGGCCTCGGTTAGCATGCAGGCGCTCGGCCAAAAAGCGGCAACAGCCACCGCTACAACTGCCGCCTCTCCGCCCGCAAGCCCAGGTACGGGAACCAGTTCCGGTGGGACAACGCTGCCGCTAGTTGTATACGACCCCTCCCTGGGCCCGGTCACTGTTCCGTTTGACCAGGCTTTTATCTTGCAGCTCAAAGGGTTCCCGGCAAATGCTAATATCATTCATGTAAATGTTTATAAAAAAACAAATTATCACGGCGAGCGAAAATTTGTACATACCAAAGCGGAATTGAAAACGGGATCAACTTCTTACGGCCCCCATTTTTTTGTACCCTTTAAATCGGTCACTGGTGGCCTGAACCTGACCTTTCCGGCGATAAAGCCAAATAGCTCCTTCGATGTCGCCGTGGAAACAACGCTGTCGGACAACCAGGTAAAGGCCTATTTAGCTTTAAATAAAGCGATCAGAAGCAAAAACCAAAAAAAGATTGACCAATGTTTTAAGGTAACTTTAGACTCAACAAGTTATATCTTTCCGACGACGGGGGATACGATCTATTCTTCCGGCGACTACCATAGTTTTAAATTGTACAAAGAATTTTATTGCGATAAACTGGATACGCCATATAATTGTTTACTATCAGACCCGACAAAATACCAGCATTATCAAATATACGCGGCTCAAGACCTGCAAACGGTTACACGGCTCCTTGACACTGCCAAATTGAATGACTATGGGACGTATATGCTGAATGGGATTTCAGCTGATTCACTACAACTGGGTTTACAGGCGCTTAACGACAAACTATCCGACCACTCTGCAGATCTCTATGACTTCGATGCCCGGTTGCTAAATTTCAATAAAGACATCCGCATACTGGACTCAATTAACGTCACCCTAACTAAGCTTCAGAAAAGAAGTCTGAACCCGGCAGTCGCCACGCTGGCGGCATTGGTTGCTAAAAATTCAAAGACGTTGCAAAATAACAGGGACACCCTGACCAAATACTATAGTGCCATAAAAAGTGCGCTGGCGGCCGGTGACGCGACGAATTATACCTGGATGGTATCGAATAACGGCGCTAAAGATGTCAGCACACTATCGGGATCCATCTTGTCAACCGAATTCGGGATGACCAATCTTTTCGTCAAGGATAATACGAATAAGACAGTTTATATACCGAAGCTTTTCATCGGCGTTGACATTTTCTTCCGTCAGACCAACCGCGATATAAAGTCCAAAGACCTTCCCTGGAGAAGTGACCTGAAGAAAGTTTATGGGAAAGACGGCGTTCCCGACTTATGGTCAACCAACACAGTTTGGCAGCATTTATCCTTGTCACTGGGTTTGACGCTTGGCAGCATGCCCGCTCACTTTGATAGTTTTTACAATACATTCTCACTGACAGCGGGACCGAGCTACCGTTTTTGCCGCTACCTCCGGCTGAGTGGCGGCGTGGCCTTCCTAAAGCGCCAAAACCCTAACCCTGTGTTGTTGAATGAGCCGGTCGCTTTGGGTTACTATGCCTCGTTTTCAGTAGATATGAACTTCATCAAGGCGGCGTCTGATTTCTTCTCAATGATTACCAAATAAAGCGTTATGAAAAGATCGATGATTTTCCTGTTTCTATTTTGCCTCTTTGCCTGCCAGAAGGTATCGGTAAATGTCAGTAACGTTATTTTCGGGCTGACCCTTTCCCAGCATAGCCTTACCGCCGATGGTACAACGACCATCAACGTGTCTGTACAACTACCGCCTAATGCCGACGTGACTAAAAGAAATATCAAATTTACCGCCACCTCAGGCAGTTGGAAAGGCGGTACCGACAGCACCATATCCGTGAAAGCTGTATTCATCAATAACCAGTTAATTGCCAAAGCGATTTATATCGCAGGTAGCAGCCCTAAAGAAACTTATATCACTGCACAGCCGGACCAACCGGATGTTTCCAATAATAATTTTGTGCTGAAGGATTCATTAACGGTGACAGTGTCTCCAGCCGCCACTATTCAACTGATGCCCTCCTCCTTTGGGATCAATTCTAATTATCAAAGCGAAGTGACTCTTACCGGTATATTGAAAAATGCCTCTGGAAACCTTGTTTCGATTGGTACCAATGTTACTTTTTCTGATAAACTGGCTGATGGCTCCGCTGCGAACGGTCAATACCGGAAATCAGTTTTGACTTCCGACGCTACATCTACGGTTTCTACGATTTATTCTGTCGGTGCTTATCCGGTAGGGACGGTTATCAACATCACAGTCACCGTTTTAGATGCTTCAGGGAAACCCACACCTATTCAAGACATTGTTAAATTAACTGTCAATAAATAAAATGGAAAAATCAAAAGAAACCCCTCAAAAGAACCTGGAGCAAAAGGCTCCTGAATTGTTCGACCATGTTCAAAACAAGGTTTTGAAGAAATTTAAAGTAGCCGGTTTTAGCCTGGAACACATGAAATTCTCAGCGCTGGATGGGTCAGGAAGTATGTGTTGCCACAGGAACGGGTCCTGCAACCCGTGTTAAATGCGTGGGTCGGTTGGTAACTGATTAGCTAATAGCCGGCTTTATTTTATACAGGCGGGCTATTCGTTTATTTATTAGGCGGTCAATCAGCCTCTATTTGATGACATTATACAAAAAAGCGATCTATTCATTGCTTTATCAAACCACAATTATATTATTCAAGCACCGACGCAAGCAATCACATCGGTTAATGGTGCTGCTTTGTAGGCGAATGGCAAAAAAAGTCAGGAGTAGCCTGATGTCCGCAATTTAAAAAATTCGGATGCATCAGACTGTATCATTTACGCTTGTAACCAGTTGATAATCAACGGCAGATGCATCAGGTGCATCACACGCATCATTTGCATCATGTATTTGTGATGCAAAATGACGCACCGGCGGCGCACAAAAAAAGCCTTCAGCTTTTCGCTTTAGGCTTTCTTCATCTTGTGACCTGGGAGAGGATCGAACTCTCGACCCACTGATTAAGAGTCAGTTGCTCTACCGGCTGAGCTACCAAGTCGTTTTTATTTTTTCCGGGGCTGCAAATATGAGGAAATTATTTGAAGTCCGAAAGTCGGAAAAGTCGGAAAGTCGGGAAAGTCCGAAAGACGCCTTTTTTCATTCCGCAATCGGCATTCCGCCTTCCGCATTCAAACTACGCCAAAGCGTACATCTCCTCGCGCTGCTTCTGCACAGTGTCGCTGTTGATGTATTCGTCATAGGTCATCAGCTTGTCGATGGTGCCACCGGGGGTTATTTCGATGATGCGGTTGGCAACGGTTTCAACCAGCTCATGGTCGCGCGAGGTGAACAGGATGGTGCCGCGGAAGTCCTTCATACCATTATTCAGCGCGGTGATAGATTCCAGGTCGAGGTGATTGGTTGGCTCGTCAAACATCAGCAAATTGGCCGACTGCAGCATCATGCGGCTAAACATGCAGCGCATTTTCTCGCCACCGGAAAGTACATTGCTTTTCTTCAATACTTCCTCGCCCGAAAACAGCATCCGGCCCAAAAAGCCACGGATAAACTGGTCGTCCTTTTCGCCAGGCGAGTATTCGCGCAGCCAGTCGATCAGGTTCTCGTTTTTGCCTTTAAAATATTCAGCATTATCAATCGGTATATCCGCAGCGTTGATGGTTACGCCCCATTTAAACTCACCTTTATAATCCTTATCCCGACCGGTCAAAATGTTATAAAGGGCAGTAGTCGCCAAACTGTTCTGTGATAGAATAGCGATTTTATCCCCCTTGTTTACCATAAAGCGCACGTTGGCAAATAGCGGTTCGCCATTTAAGGTTTTGCTTAGATTTTCTACCTGAAGCACCTGGTCGCCGGCCTCGCGGCCCTGGTTATTGAATATGATGCCCGGGTATTTACGGTTGGATGGCTGTATCTCGTCGAGGTTGATTTTCTCCAGGGCCTTTTTACGGCTGGTTGCCTGTTTTGATTTGGATGCATTTGCACTGAAACGACGGATAAACTCCTGCAGTTCCTTTACGCGGTCCTCTGCCTTCTTATTCTGGTCAGACCGTTGTTTTAAAGCCAGTTGGCTCGACTCATACCAGAACGTATAGTTACCGGTATAGATGGTCATCTTGGCAAAATCAATGTCAACCACGTGCGTACAAACTGTATCCAGGAAGTGCCTGTCGTGCGATACAACCAATACGATGGCCTCGTAGCTTGCCAGGAAATCTTCCAGCCAGCTAACGGTATGGATATCCAGGTCGTTGGTAGGCTCATCCAGTAACAATATATCCGGTTTACCAAAAAGCGCCTGCGCCAATAGTACGCGTACCTTTTGGTTACCATCCAGTTCTTTCAGCAGCTTATAATGAAACTCTTCTTTGATCCCGAGGTTGCTCAGCATAGTAGCGGCGTTGCTTTCGGCGTTCCAACCATCCATTTCGGCAAAAAGGTTCTCCAGCTCGCCCGCGCGTTCACCATCGGCATCCGTAAAATCCTCCTTCGCGTAGATGGCGTCTTTTTCCTTCATGATGGCATACATTTCCTTGTGCCCGATCAAAACGGTTTCGATTACGGTGAAATCGTCAAACTGGTAGTGATTCTGGTTTAACACAGCCATGCGTTCGCCCGGCGTAAAGCTTACAGAACCGCTGGTAGGATCGATCTCTCCCGAAAGTATCTTTAGAAAAGTAGATTTGCCCGCACCGTTTGCGCCAATAATGCCGTAACAGTTGCCCTGCGTGAATTTTAGGTTAACGTCTTCAAATAAAGTGCGCTTACCATAGCGTAAAGATAAATTGGATACCGTGATCATACTGCCCCTGTAATTTGCCGCAAAAATACGGTAAATACTTAAATTTATTAACACCCCGGCGCTTAATAGTTTTGTATTAAAAAACTCCTTAATGTAACAAACTCGTTATACTATTTGGCCGACAAATACCCTTACACAGCCGGAATGTTAAAAAAACACCATCAATGGTTTGAAACCTATTACATAAAGCTTTAAAATCGTTTTGAATTGACATTCCGGGTAATTATATTGTACCCGTTTTTAATCCCTAATTAAAAAGCTAATGACAATCATAGTTGTTGTATTGATTATTATTAATGTATTGACTGTTATATTGCATTTACAACACAAAAATGAATATTAATTCAATTTTGCTGCTGATTATCTTGCGTATAAGTTAATATAGAATTTAGATTTTGAGTTTCATGATCGGCTAGTTTTTGAAGCGGCCCCGAGGCCAGCATTTTCATCATCATGTTCAGATCTGCCGCTATTGTGAATAAAACATCAGTATGATCGTTTACTGGTGATAGGTTCCATTTTAACTCGAGGTCAAAAGGCGGCTTTTCCGAAGGAATAATCCTTATTTCCGCGTTTTTAACCCGACTTTCAATTTTCAGGCTAAGCTTTGCCATGTTTTGGACATTGAAACTTGCTTCGTCGGTTGTAGAGGCCCAGTCTGTTATATTCTCGGGCATTAGCTGCTGATGGTTATTCATATCAGACAAAAACCGATAAACGTCATTAACAGGCTTGTTAATTGTTATTTTACTTTCAAAAATTTTCATGATTCAGTTTCGGGAAAGTTGCAGCAGCAGTTTTCAGTAGCGGTATTAGTTTGATTAGAAACGCATTGTGAAGTAATCTATTTTGCCAACTGCCCACTATTTACCTTCCCCAGGCGGCTGGATTTTCGCGCCATTGTTTTAGCATTTCAACGTCATCGGCTGATATATATTGGTTATCAGCGGCGTATTTAATCAGAGCATTATAATTAGATAGGGTTTTAAACGGGCAATTTGCCAGTTTAAAATTATCTGCGGCTACATCAAACCCATAACTGAATATCGCCACTAGTCCAGCCACATCGCAGCCGGCGTTCCGCAGCGCTTCAACGGCCTGGAGGCTGCTTTTCCCGGTAGATATCAGGTCTTCCACTACCACAACCCTTTTTCCAGTCAGTACCTCTCCTTCTATTAAATTTCCGGTGCCATGGTCTTTGGGTTTTGAACGTACATAGATAAATGGCAGGCCTAATTCCTGGGCAACCAATGCACCTTGTGGTATACCTGCCGTTGCAACCCCCGCTATGCAGCCAACCGGTCCGAATACATCTTGTATCAGCAGTGTTAATTGTTGTCTTATGTACGTGCGGATTGTAGGATGAGAAAGCGTTATGCGATTATCACAATAAATTGGCGATTTCCAACCAGAGGCCCATGTAAAAGGATTGTTAGGTTGTAATTTTATTGCTTTAATTTGCAGCAGGAATTCGGCTACCTGCTGTTCTATCTCAATATTATCAAACATGGCTCAAAAGTACAGAATTTATATTAACGAAAAAGTTATTCTGCTAACCGAATCGGAACCGAAGAAAAGGGAAAGTTACGAAAGGATTGATGCGGCGGTGTTTGATCTAAAAATAATATACACATGGGTTATAGCAAATCACAGCAAGCTTTTTTACGTATTGTGCGACGACGCGAAGGCTTTTTTAAAAAATGTTGCCAAAAGTGTTGTCCTTATCAAAGCTGCCGGGGGCTTGGTTAAAAATGAAAATGGGGAATATTTATTTATTTTCCGGCAGGACAAATGGGACCTCCCGAAAGGAAAAGTGGAAAAAGAAGAGGGCGTAAAGGAAGCTGCAGTGCGCGAGGTTGAAGAGGAGTGCGGTATTAAAGTGAGTAACCTCGACGAGAAGATATGTAAAACCTACCACGTTTATATAAGCAGGGGCGAAGTGGTGTTAAAAAAAACGTATTGGTTTAAAATGCGCTGTAAGGGACAAAATAAGCTAAAGCCGCAAAAAGAAGAAGGTATAACCGATGCCAGATGGTTTGAAAAAAGTGAGATCAATACCATTACACATAATACTTTCTCTTCTATTATGGACGTGTTGGTAAAAGAGAAGCTTACTAAAGATAAGCCAATGCCTCTTTCGGAATAAACTGGCTTACATCGCCATGGTAGCGCATAATCTCGCGCACTATGGTTGAACTGATGGATGAATAACCTGGTTTGCTTACGATAAAAATACTTTCGATTTCGGGTTCAAGGGAATGGTTCATCTGGGCTATTGCCTTTTCGTACTCAAAATCCGATACGGTGCGGATACCCCGTATCATATAACTGGCGCCGATACTCTTACAAAAATTAACCGTTAAGCCCTCGTAGGCTATAATGTGAATGCGCTCATCGGACTGAAAAACCGCACGAAGCATTTGCTCCCTGGTTTCAACGCTGAGTAAACCAGCCTTTGAGTTGTTAACGCCAATTCCGATGTAAACTTTGTCAAATAAACCTACCGACCGTTTTACAATGTCAACATGGGCCTTGGTAACCGGATCAAATGAACCTGGAAAAAGAGCAATCTTCATGAGTGTAAGTTTATTGCATCAAATATAAACAGAATATTAACCCGAAGCCTTAAAAAAGGAAAACGACGAATGCCCGTATGTGCGTTGCTCCACAAATGCAGGATGGTTACTCAAATTTTGCATGGATTGGTGCTCAACTATTAACAGCCCACCCGGTGAAAGGATATTTTTGTCGAAAACTATTTTGGGTATTTCAGGGATCTTATTCAGGTCATACGGAGGATCGGCAAATACCAGGTCGAATTGATCGGTTTCCAATTGCAGGTATTTAAAAACATCATCCTTATAAGCAGTTATATTAGCCAACGCATGCTGCCGGGCCATATCCTTAAGGTAATGTACGCACTGAATGCTGCGGTCTACAGCTATCACTTTTTCGGCACCACGTGACGCAAATTCAAGGGATATATTCCCTGTGCCGCTAAACAGGTCAAGCACATTGAGGCCCTCAAATTCTATTTGGTTTTGAAGTATATTAAATAGCGCTTCTTTCGCCAGGTCGGTAGTGGGTCGTACGGGCAGGTTTTTTGGAGGATTTAACCGTAACCCTTTCAATACCCCTCCGATGATCCGCATAATGATAAAGAAGCAAGTCCCAGTAACTTGTGGCCGGCTAACTGACCCGGAAGTTCGAGTACCTGCAGGTTGTTAAGCTCAACTTTTGGAAAAAATTCGGCCAGGCGGGTCATGTTTTTATCCCCGTTGCTGATGTCGCCGCTTAAAACAAGGGTTGTGTCGAGGGGCATCAGATTTAGTTCTTCGGTTACAAAGGCCGCAAAATAAGCCAGTTCGTCTGCACTTTTAAACTCAAAGATATTGTAGAACCGAAGATTCCCTGACGAGAAATTCAAAAATTGTAAGGTGCTTTCACCTACCTCTATGTATAAATTATTATTAGGCGGCCCGCTTTTAGCGATTGCTTTTATCCATCCCTTCGCAGCATAAACGGAATTATTGAGATTGAAACGGTCTACCGCCGATATCAACGCGTCGCCGGTTTTATAAATGATCATGTTTTGGTCATCAAGTGATTGAACTAAAACTTTTTCATCTGCTTTTACATCCAAAAAACGCGCAAAATCTGCTGTATGCTCTTCACTGAATAAACTTACCGGTATTAGGGTCAGGCCGGTAGCAGGCAGGCCGATAATAACTTTTTTATAGGTGGCCGATAATAATTCACTCAATTGCCTGGGATCGGCCAACTCAGTTAAATCGCAATTTTGGGCTGACACCAGCAGGCGATTTTTATAGACAACAGCATAGCTAAATGATTTTTTTTCAACCTGTAATAATAATGTATAACTATACGCCTGGTACAGGTTGAAGCTATTATCTTGATAATCGTTGTTGTTGCTCATTCGGATAAAACAAAAGTAATATTTTTTGGAATATATACTTTAAGTTCAAGCAACAAGGAAATATTAATTTATAGGATTATCAATTAACCTATTGTTCTTTCTCAATATATTACCTGATAGAAGTCTGGTTAGAAATTCATTTCAGAGGATTTAAATTACTCCGATCAAGTTTTCGATCAACCCAACCTGCGCAGGGTTTATTTTAACTTTGGCAGTTTTAATATCAAACCAACCGGCCCTGTCTATTTCAGGAAACGACTGTTTCTTTCCGGATTTTGGAGGCCACTCTATCTCAAATACGTTACTGACAATAGTTTCGTGGTCAATATTGCCATCAATGGCCCAGGCATGTACCACTTTGCCGCTTTTTAAAGTAACAGGATCGAGGGGTATAAATACGCCATCAATCGGCTGACCGGTTTCTTCCTCAAATTCGCGTTTTGCTGCAACAAGGGCATCTTCATCGTCCAGAAATTCGCCTTTCGGTATTGACCAGGAGCCAAGATCTTTATTTTTAAAGAATGGGCCACCCGGATGAACAAGGAAAACCTGCAGTTCGCTGTCATTTTTTCGGTATAGTAATATTCCGGCACTTTGTTTGATCATAGCAATGATTTAAAAGCAAGTTAACAAAAACACAAATCTATTTTGGTTAGTTTTGACTTTAAGCACTAAAATTAATTATGACAACAAATACATGGACCAGCTTTAAAGTGGCCGGCGATTATAACATAGATATACGGAGTCTTTATGAAGCCTGGGCAACCAGCCAGGGACTTGAAAAATGGTTTTTAAGAAAAGCAGACTTCTTTACGATACCCAGGCGTTTACGCGAACCCGATGAGTTTATTTTAAAGGAAGATGTTTATGAATGGTACTGGCATGGCTATTGTGAGGATAATTTCGAAAAAGGCGAGATACTGGAAGCAAACGGCACCGATTTTTTGAAATTTACCTTTTCGGCAGGGAGCATTGTAAGTGTTAATATGTCCAGCCGCAACGGAATAACTTTGGTTGAACTTACACAGGAAAACATTCCCGAAGAAAGCGACCCTTCGAAAAACCTGTTTGTACAGTGCCAGGTAGGATGGACATTTTATCTGGCGAATCTTAAATCAGTTATTGAGGGCGGTATTGACCTGAGAAATAAGAAATTGGAAGTTAATAGCAATTTTAAGTAGGCCCCCAGCCTCCGCCGAAAGGCGGAGGAGCTTTATAATTTAAAATTAATTAGTTTTGCAATTCAAAAATTCTCCGCCGAAGGCGGAGGTTAGGGGCCAATGTTTACAGGAATCATAGAAACTTTAGGTGTAATTACGGCCCTGGTGCACGACCGGGGTAATTTGCATATCACCGTTCAATCCATTATTAGCAATGAATTGAAAATAGATCAGTCGGTAGCTCATAACGGCGTTTGTTTAACGGTGGTGGCATTGGCAGATGGCGAGCATACCGTAACGGCCATTGAAGAAACACTCACCAAAACAAACCTCGGCGAACTTAAAACCGGTGACCTTGTAAACCTTGAGCGTTGTATGCAGTTTAACGCCCGGCTTGACGGACACATTGTGCAAGGGCATGTAGATCAAACTGCCGTATGTACTGCCTTTACAAAACTGGAGGGCAGTTGGGAATATACCTTCAGCTATGATATGACCGCTGGAAATGTCACTGTAGAAAAAGGATCGATTTGCGTTAACGGGATAAGCTTAACGGTGGTAAATTCACATCCTGGCAGTTTTTCTGTGGCAATTATTCCTTATACTTTTGAGCATACCAATTTGCAGCATGTTGAGAAAGGTTCCGTCGTAAACCTGGAGTTTGATATTATCGGAAAATATGTTGCCCGGCTGATGCAGCGCTAAAATGTATGTTTTTGCAGTTTAGTTTCGGGATTATCAACGTTGGCCAACTTAACTATTGCTTTTACCCGTTCAATATCTGTTGTCTCTACGCTATACTCATCACCGTAATTGCTGCCCATTAATATAGCGTCGTTTTTATAGTCCATAACGCTTCTTAAATACCCCCTTGCTGATGAATGTACTTCTGTCGCATGCGTAAAATGAACAAGGTCGGTAACATTGAGCTCGTTTACGCCGCTTCCCGGCATTATAATTATACGACCGGCTGCTTTTTCAATTAGTCTTGCAATTTTACTGGCGCCTTCCATAGCTGTGCTTTTGCCACCTGACGTTAAAATCCGTTCACATCCCATTTCGATGATATCCTCCATCCCCTGGCATAGATCAGAACACATGTCAAAGGCCCGGTTAAATGTTACGCTTACTCCCCATTGTTTCGCCATCCGGATTAATTCGGTACAACGCCTCTTATCTATAGTTCCGTCCGGGTTAAGAATTCCTATTGCAATACCGTCGCACCCTGCTTCGATACAATTCCTTACATCGGCGGCCATTACTTCAAATTCAAGCGGGGTATATAAGAAATCACCACCACGGGGCCTGATCAACACAGATAATTTGACATGAAGCAGTTTACGGGCCATCATGATTTCACCGTAAGAAGGAGTTGTCCCGCCTTCATACAAATTTTCGCAAAGCTGTACACGTGCCGCACCGCCATCCTGGGCTGCCAACGCCGAAGTAATCGAATTGGCGCAAACTTCAAGTATAACTGAATGGTCGTTTTTTTGAGTCATAATTAGATAATGCACAGATTTTATGAAAAAGATATAAGCTTATAGTCGGTAGTCTATAGGCCAGCAGAATTTAATCTCAACAAAAATCTATAAACTGCTTTTTACGAATTTGGGGTAAAATGGTTGTAATTTATAGTTAATATGCATTTATAATTTGGCTAGCTTTAACTATAAACAAATGTAATATGTTGTTGTTTTTTGCCACTATTGAAGTAATTGAAAATGAATATTTTATAAAATCTATTACTTCCGGGAGGTGCTTTTTTACAAAGCCGGAAATAAAATCTACTTTGTATCAATATTGATACAAAGTAGATTTTTGTAATTAAAGCTTAATTTGGGGGGCGATTATTAGCAACGGCGTCAAATCGCCTTCATTCAAAATTCTGCTGACAATTAAAGCAATGGCAGCTTTTCTGGTTGTAAAACGGGTTTACCAGGTTCATGAACGAGCTCAAAAATTCATTGGTTTCATCATCAGTAACGTGGCCCACATTTGTTGAGCCGCAAAAGGGGCATACCACATAGGTGTTAGTTTCATTATCAACTTCAAAATGGTCGCGCTCATGCAAATCACCTTCCGAGGCTAAAATTTCACGGCACCGTTCCAGGTCGCGTTCAAATATTTTGAGTTTAACGCCGCCAACCGCATTGTTAAAGATTGGGTTTGTACCCGCAACATTTTCATCAGCAATAAAACATGGTATCCCATTGGCTTCGAGCCGCGTACGAACAATATGCGCAAGCATTGGATCGTAGTAAGCTTCAAATGTTATTATCTTATCGTCCGTTTCCATAGCCATACAAATAAAATAAGGGGGAATGACAACCCTATGTCAGTAGGAATTTGACAATTGAAGATTTTTTTGAGCTATCGCCGCTGCTATTGCGCCAACACGCTCCTTTAAACTATCAGGACTTATAATTTCGGCACTGTCGCCAAACATTAAAAACCAGCGAGCAAAGCCCTCCAGCGAGCCTGTCAGAAAAGTCATTTC
>Ga0206797_1034_pt1 | contig 35429 bp, 38 predicted proteins | sample Alteio_BWOrgCont_69_FD_152894 | JGI IMG/M metagenome (GOLD analysis project Ga0206797, IMG submission 152894) | Enriched cells from forest soil in Barre Woods Harvard Forest LTER site, Petersham, Massachusetts, United States -... | ecosystem: Environmental > Terrestrial > Soil > Temperate forest >...
CTTTAATGCCCTCAATGCCAGTAAAGAAGCGTGTTCCTGGCTTATTTTCACTGTGGCTGGCTAAGCCAAGGAGGCTAGGCAAGGCCTTTTCAAACTGTTGAATTTTGGTTTTCTCTTGAGCTAAAAGTTTCTGTGGATCTTCAGCTTTATATTGGCGACCGGTGGCTTCTTGGAGCGAAACAAACCCTTTCTCTGCCATGGTATCTAGGAGGAGGTAGGCGGTAGAGCGTTTTACTTGAGCTTTACGAGCAATGACGGAGACATCGGCGGTGCCAAGCTCCAGGAGACTCAAGTAGAGAGCACTTTCTTTTTCAGTAAGTCCTAGAGAATTGAGGAGTGTAATGTAGTTTATCATGTTGTCAGTATTATAGACAATTGACAGATTAAAAGTCAATTGATAACCTTTAAAATACTTTCTAAAATTTATGACAAATGAACACAGAACTCCACTACATGACTCACGGTGAATTACTTGAATACACTACAAATGTTCAGGAAATTTCTGCTAATTTGATTATTTTACCTGCAACCATTTTCTACCCTCAGGGTGGTGGGCAACCGTATGATCAAGGAGAAATTCGTGGGGAAAATGGGGTTTTTACTGTAAATGAAGTGCGTAATATGGAAGGAGTGGTGCACCATATTGGTACTCTGGAAGGTGAAATAATGGTAGGAGAAACGATTAGTTGTCAGGTTAATGCTGCACGCCGTCTACTTAATTCACGAGCACATTCGGCAGGTCACTTAATTGACTTGGCAGTACACCACTGTGGTTATACTTGGATTCCGGGCAAAGGGTTCAGTTTTCCCGAAGGCCCGTATGTGGAATACAGTAATACTGGAGAGCTAGATATAGTAGAAGCCACAGAGAAGATTGAAAAAGCCTGTGCTACCCTCATTACTGAAGATTTGCCAGTGCACATTGAATTTATGGATCTAGCTACCATGCAAGAAAAATTGTCCTTTGTACCTGAAAATGTCCCCACAAATCGTCCAGCCAGGGTGGTGTTTATGGGCAATTATGGCATTCCGTGTGGTGGCACTCATGTAGCGTCGCTCAAAGAAATTGGCACCGTAACGCTCCGAAAAATCAAGCTAAAAGGCGATATATTGCGAGTAAGCTACCAGATAAACTAGCCACCAAAATTCCAAGTAAGAGAGGCTTTACTAGGGTTAAGAGGGTTCTTTCCATTCAAGCTGAAGGTAACGCTGGTTGATCCTATGCTAAGAGTAAGGCTGGCCTTCAAGCTACCATTTACACTAATGTTGCCTACACCTGTACCAAGGTTTGTCTCACAGCTATACCCAGCATTGCCGGTAAGTAGGTTGCTGAAGACTTTAGATGAGTAGTTGATGGAGAAGCTAGCAGAACCAAGATTTTTCAAGTTGGTTAAGTCGTAATTATAGCTTCCTGAATAGGTTCCACTTCCTGAAAAACTTCCAGAACTATCACCAGAGCCGTGATAGTTCAAACCAAGCGTAGTGTAATCTTTATTGAAAAGAGCTTGAGAAGCTGAATTAGCCGAGGTATTGATAAATCCTTGCGTAAGGGTAGTAAGCTGCCCATTAAACTGACTTAGTTGGTTACCCATAAAGGATGTAAGACCAGATTGAGAAAGATTGCTACTATTGTTGAGTAGATACTGGTCAAGCGCCGAAGAAAATTGAGCGCCAACTAGGTAATTATAAACACCAGTACCGAGTGCTTTTACTTGAGAATCAAGAGGGTCTACAGCAGATTGTCCATCTGCCGCGCCACCATTTACATTCCCCTTTACTTCCTGAGGAAGAATAGGGTCTATCTTACATGTACCAGTACATGGTGATGAGCTAGGTGAGGGGCTAGATGCAGGTGCCTTACCATTATCACCCACAGGTATAGCTGTACATGTAGCTACAGCATTAGGAACAAAGCCAGCTTTTGGTGAAGAGCTGATATTGTACTGGTAATTATAGAGGACAAAAACACCAAAGAGAGCAACTATAACAAGCCCAATAAGTGGTCGCATAGTTGTTTTTGGAATCTTCATACTATAATTACTGAATTTAAACTCTTTTCAGTTTACGTCCGAATCTTCTTCACTGCAACCTTGCCTACTTCATGAATAGGCCAAGTATGATCCCCATAACGAGAAGAGTAACCAAGCGATTTCCTACGGTAATAAGATAGTAATTGACGCCGCGACTTTCCATGGCACCAGCGCTGACTGCCGTAGTAGCGCAGAGACCAAGCCATGCCCATAGGGCTGTCTGAATTCCATTGGTAACACCCGCGGTACCGGTGGCTGATTGTGTGTAGACCATGAAGTGAGCCAAGATGTACGCAGTGATTAATGAAGAAACGCCAATCCAGGCCATGGCCATGGGAAAGTTCTTTTTTGTCTCTGCGTCAGAGGTACCCGTAAGCTTTTGCCAAGCTGGCATGAAAGTTGAAGGCATGTACCAGATTGATCCAACTACAAATGAAGAGAGCGTGGCTATGATGACACCAACCCAGGAAATAGATTCCATAGGGAAAAGTTAGGTATATTAAGCTAATGGTAATCTCAACTGAGTAGAGCTGCAAGTTTTCTCAATGTCACCTATTGGAGCTTTTCAGTAAAACCCTCATACTAAAGGTGTCTTATCATAGTTTCTTTTTCCAATGAGTGAACAACCTATGGCAGAAAAGCGGTTAGTAATAATTGGGGCGGGATATGCAGCATTAGCATTGGCGCGAAGTTTAGGAAAGCAATCGGGATTATCCATCACTATGCTGACTAATAAGTCATATTTGGAATACTACCCAACCTTGTACCGCGTGGCTGTTGGCTATACTTCAAATCAAACTTGTATACCACTTACTGATATTTTGGCAGGTACTAAGGTTGAGGTGAAAAGTGAGCAGGTAACCGGCATTAATTTTCAAGAGAAGAAAGTTGCTACACAAAGTGGGACTGAATATGGTTACGATTATCTGCTTATTGCTGTAGGAAGTGAGACCAATTATTTTGGAATTCCTGGTATGGCAGAACAATCATTTAGCTTTAAGTCTACCGTCGATGCATTGAAGCTTCGTGCCCGCATTACAGAGATGATCAAGTTCGCTACTACTGCTACCCCAGAAGAGGCAGAAATTGCTACTCGTTTTGTAGTGGTTGGCTCTGGTCCTACTGGTACAGAACTTTCCAGTGAGCTCTTGGAATATGCTCAGGGCATTGCCAAAGAAAATGCCCTTGACCCTCAACTGATAAAGATAGAAATGATTGAAGCAGTAGCTCGTGTGCTGCCTACCATGAGTGAAGCGGCGTCTGCCAAAGTGGCAACAAGATTAGGGGCAAGAGGGGTAACGGTGCATTTAAATACTGCTGTAGCGACGCTTCAAGGTGATGATCTCCAGTTTAAAGAAGGTGGATTAAAGACAAAAACAGTTATCTGGACTGCTGGTGTAAAAACGAATGCTCTCATTGGCACATTAGGAATTGAATTAGATAAGCGTGGCCGTGTAGTGGTTGACGAATACTTACAGGCCAAAGGCTTCACAGGTGTCTTTGTGGCGGGTGATGCTGCTTCCACCCAGTATGCAGGCACTGCACAAACAGCTCAATCTGATGGTTTCTATGTTGCAACAGCAATTAAGGAAGATCTGCAAAGTACTGCAAATCGTACCCCATATGTTGCCCATCAACCTATCTACGCTATTCCCGTTGGCCCAAGTTGGGGTGTAGTGCAGTGGGGTACTAAAAATTACTACGGTTTCACAGGGTTTACACTCCGTCGTTTAGCAGACTTACGTTACTTCATGTCTATTTTGCCATTTGGCAAGGCGCTTGCTGTCTGGGGTAAACACAATGCTAAGGGGGAAGAATTTAGTATGCTGCCCACAGAGGCAAAATGATATACTGGTGGGGATGAAGCTTTCGCACAAAATTCTCCTGGTTCTCTCTTTTATTGTTATTTTTTTTCTCGTTTTAGTAACCATTACGCGAGGAGATAATTTTGCCTTGTTTAATCCAGCTGGTCAGATTGCGCTGAAGGAGCGTAACTTGATGATTCTGACGCTGATTATTAGTTTGGTTGTGGTGATTCCTGTCTTTGTCATGACATTTGGTATTGCCTGGAAGTATCGGGCAGAGAATACCAAGGCTGAGTATCGTCCCAATTGGGATAACAATGTGGTAGCAGAAACACTCTGGTGGGGAATTCCTTGCCTGATTATTCTTATTCTTTCGGTTGTTGCTTGGAAAAGTTCGCACGAATTAGACCCATCTAAGCCTATTGTTTCTTCAGTACCTCCCATTACAGTTGATGTGATAGCTCTGGATTGGAAGTGGCTCTTTATTTATCCGCAGCAGCACATTGCCTCGGTTAACATGCTTGAAATTCCCCAGGGGACACCAATAAATTTTGAAATTACCTCTGATGCGCCCATGAACTCATTTTGGATTCCACAATTGGGTGGCCAAATTTACGCTATGCCGGGCATGACCACGCAGTTACATCTTATAGCAGACCAGCCGGGGACATTTCAGGGGCTCTCTGCCAATATTAGTGGCGAAGGTTTTGCGGGGATGAAATTTGCCGTGCAATCAACTTCAGAACAGCAGTTTCAGTTATGGGTAGATACGGCGCAGGCATCGTCACAAACATTAGATGCTAATACATACGCGAGTCTCTCAGCGCCTAGTGAAAATAACCAGGTTGCGTACTATACTGCTAATGATAGTACGTTGTTTGGGAATACCGTCATGAAGTTCATGATGCAAATGCAGCCAAGCAGCATGCAAGTTCAGGCTAGTGTCCCTGCGTCACTTACGGTAACTACCACTCCTAGCAGCCAGGCCAACATGCAAAATATGCACATGGACAACATGCAGATGTCTAATATGGGTATGTAATGAACATTGCCCATCTTTTATTTGGTCGCTTAACTTGGGGTGCTTTTCAGCACGATTACATAGTTTATAGCGGTGTGTTTGCTATGTTTGGAGGCATTGTTTCAGCGCTGGCTATTATTACTTATTTCAAGAAATGGAAGTGGCTCTGGAACGAATGGTTTACTACTACCGACCATAAAAAAATTGGCGTGATGTACATTGTGGTTGCCTTTGTTATGCTACTTCGCGGTCTGGCTGATGTGGGCATGTTGCGCTTGCAGCAGTCTATTTCTGTGGGAAGTTCACAGGGCTTTTTAACACCGGATCACTTTCAGCAAATTTTTTCGGCGCATGGCACTATCATGATTTTCTTTGTAGCTATGGGTCTCATGTTTGGCATTATTAATTTGGTGGTACCACTACAAATTGGTGCCCGGGATGTGGCCTTTCCTTTCCTCAATAACGTCAGTTTTTGGCTTTTCTGTGCTGGTGTTGTTTTGGTCAATGTATCGCTTCCTATTGGTAATTTTAACGCTGCTGGTTGGCTAGCATATCCTCCACTTTCTGAACTGAAATTCAGTCCTGGCGTGGGTATTGATTACTGGATCTGGTGTATTCAAATTGCGGGTATTGGAAGTTTACTCTCTGGAATTAACTTCTTAGTGACTATCCTGAAGATGCGAGCAAAAGGCATGACCTTAATGAAAATGCCTATTTTTGTTTGGAGTGTTTTAGGAGCCATGTTGTTGGTCATCTTTGCTTTTCCTATCTTAACCGTGACACTTTCATTACTGGCACTGGATAGAACCTTGGGCATGCACTTCTTTACCGCGGGCTATGGGGGTAACGCCATGATGTATGTGAATCTTATTTGGGCTTGGGGTCACCCTGAGGTGTATATTCTTATGTTGCCAGCATTTGGCATTTACTCAGAAATAGTAGCCACTTTTTCCAAAAAACGGCTCTTTGGCTATGTTTCTATGGTCTACGCTATTGGCGCCATTACATTACTGTCATTTGTGGTATGGCTCCATCACTTTTTCACCATGGGTGCAGGAGCTGATGTGAACGCTTTCTTTGGCATTATGACTATGGTTATTGCTATTCCTACAGGTGTGAAAGTCTTTAACTGGCTCTTTACCATGTATAAAGGGCGTATTACCTTTGCCACACCCATGCTCTGGTTCCTGGGCTTTGTGGTGCTCTTCACCATTGGCGGGGTGGCTGGCGTTATGATGGGAATTCCGGCCATTGATTTCCAATTGCACAATAGTCTTTTCTTAGTAGCCCACTTCCATACAATGATTATTGGGGGTGCTGTCTTTGGTTACTTCGCCGGTATTACCTACTGGTTCCCTAAGATAACTGGTTTCAAGCTAAACGAACGCTGGGGGGTTTATGCCTTCTGGTGTTGGTTAATTGGCTTTGTGGTGGCTTTTGTTCCACTCTATATTTTAGGCATTATGGGTGCCACTAGGCGCTTGGATCACTATGACGCTTCACAGGGTTGGCAAGGGCTCTTTATTGTGGCGGGCGTGGGCGCGCTCATCATCATGATTGGGGTGGCCTTCCAGATTTTGCAATTAATTATGACGGCAGTAGAGCACAAGAAAAACGTTGACCTTACGGGGGATCCTTGGGATGGTCGTACCTTAGAATGGTCCACCGCTTCTCCACCGCCATTCTATAACTACGCTGTATTACCAGAGGTTTCTGATCGAGATCCTTTCTGGGTCATGAAGCAATCCGGCAAAACGATAAAACCAGTCTACGAAGATATTCATATGCCTAAAAATAGTCCGCTAGGCATGATTATTGCCTTCTTTGCTCTAGCATTTGGCTTTGCTATTGTTTGGCATATTCTCTGGCTTTCCATTGTAGGAATTTTGGGAATCATGATGTGCGTAGCCATTCGCCTATCTGACGATGATACCGATTATTACCTTCCAGCTGCTGAAGTAGCAAAAATTGAGGCCAAAATTGCTGCTAGAAAGGCCGCTGTATGAGCAATATTGTCATGACACATCAGTCAGAATCTATAGAGACACAGAAATTTGGGTTCTGGGTCTACCTCATGACCGATTGCGTACTCTTTGCCGCACTTTTTGCCACCTACGCTGTGCTGCACAATAACACCTTTGGCGGTGCTTCTGGTCACGCTCTTTTCAATTTACCCTATGTTCTAGGCGAAACCTTCATCTTGCTCATTAGTAGTTACACTAGTGGTTTGGCCATGCTGGCCGTACATAAGCAAGCGAAAAATCAGGCGCTAGCTTGGTTTGCGGCAACCTTTGCACTTGGTGTTGCTTTCTTAATAATGGAGCTGCACGAATTTACGAGCCTCATTCATGACGGCCATAGTTTTCGAGCAAATGGCTTTCTCTCGTCATATTTTACCTTGGTAGGTACGCACGGTTTGCACATCACTTTTGGTTTGGTGTGGATGGCAGTACTTATGTATCAAGTATTTAAGCGGGGATTGCCTCCTAAAACTGTTTCACGACTTACGCTTCTCACTATGTTTTGGCACTTTTTGGATATCATTTGGATTTTTATTTTTACCCTTGTTTACCTCATGGCTGCCCGATGAAAACCCAGACTCCACAATCTGAAGGAAGCCTCACCTCATACACCATTGGCTTTGTGCTCTCTATTATATTAACGGTGGCTGCATATGTTTTGGTTCTCCATCACCTTCTAACTGGTAATCTATTAATTGCTACCATTGCTGGTTTGGCCCTCCTTCAGCTTATGGTGCAGCTGCTCTTTTTCCTCCACTTAAATCAGGTAAAATCACGGTGGAACGCTATCATTTTCTGGTTTATGGTGCTCATTGTAGCTATCTTTGTGTTTGGTTCGCTTTGGATTATGAAAAACCTCAACTACAACATGACGCCGGCTCAGATTAACGCTTACATGAATAGTCAGGATTCACTTTGAGTTCATTACTTAAAACTTACTACGCGCTCACGAAGCCGGGGATTATTTACGGTAACGCCATCAACACTGTTGGTGGTTTTTTACTGGCTTCACGAGGGCATTTTAATGTGGGGTTGTTCCTTGCCACTATGGTGAGCTGTTCGTTGGTGGTGGCTTCTGGCTGCGTATTTAACAACTATCTTGATAGAGATATTGATCAGCACATGGAGCGAACAAAAAAACGTGCCTTGGTACAAGGCGATGTTTCGCCTCAAAATGCTCTTATTTTTGGTGCAGTGTTAGGTATAATTGGCATGGTACTGCTTGCCTTTACTACCAACTGGCTAACGGTACTTATTGGGCTGATTGGTTTTGTTTTCTACGTGGGTATTTATACGTACAGTAAGCGTCACACGGTGCATAACACGCTCATTGGCAGCATTTCCGGTGCAGTGCCACCGCTGGCTGGATACTGTGCTGTAACGGGGCATTTAGACATGGGTGGAGTGCTTCTATTTCTGATCATTACCATTTGGCAGATGCCGCATTTTTACGGCATTGCTATGTATCGTCTCAAAGAATTTGCTGCTGCAAAGGTGATTGTATTGCCAGCGGTGAAAGGCATGCAAACTACCAAACGTACTATCTTGGCCTACATTGCTACCTTCATTGTTGCTACCACTCTCCTGACCGTTTTTGGCTACACAGGTTACGTCTACTTAGTGGTGATGCTTTTGGTTGGATTTGCTTGGTTTATCCAGGGCTTGCGAGGTTTCAAAACGCAATCTGATGAAGTGTGGGGCAAGGGTATGTTTCACTTTTCGCTCATAGTAACACTTGTCTTTAGTGTCATGATTTCTATTAGCGCTTTTCTGCGTTGAGGAGTATGATAAAGTCATGATTTTAGTTGCTCACATTTTCATTGCGCTTACCAGCTTGGTATATACTACATACCTCCTCTTTTTCCCTTCAAAGAAAGGTCTTTTTGCTGCGGGGGCTCTCATGGTGGCCACGCTTGTTAGTGGTGTTGCGCTTGTAGTGTTGCAGCCTGCAACCATGGCCCATGTATGCACTACTGGGCTTGTTTACCTTGCAGTTGTTTCGGTGGGCTTGGGTCTTGCTAATCGTAAGCTGGTTACTGCTTAAAACTGGTAATTATTTTTGTTTTTTGGTAAGATACTTCCGGAACAGGCTGTTCCGGTTTCTTGATGTCCGTTGCTCATGGATGGGCATTAAAGATTCTCATGGAGGAGAATAGGATGATCGTAAATGCACTCGCAACTATCGTTAGTGACGATAGGCTTTGGGCCTATCAACAACCCTGCTTGGTAAGGAGAACACCTGCTAAGCGCGTTGCAGTTCCTGTAGAGGAGTTGCTTTCACCACTTGATTTGCTGCAGATGGAGCGGGGGAATGCCCTTATTAATACGGTGGTAAGCTACTGTCGACAGGAGCTAGAATTGCAAGACTTTTTAGTCGAAGAGTGGCGTAAAGCTGCTGAGAAGAAAGTGTTCCTCACGGAATGCCAACTCATGAATAGGGCTATCCATTATTTCAAGCACGTTTCACCGAATCGTTGCTTGTAACCACTCAAGTTGTCTGGCCTATGCCCTGACAACTTTTTTTATTTGCTATGCTAGAGAAAAATCAATTCTAATTATTTTTCATGGAAGCAAAACTCTTCATTCCTATTTTATTGGGTACTGTACGACAAGGCAGGGAAAGTGAGAAAGTAGCTACTCTTATTCAGGCCCATATCTTGAAGAATCATCTAGATTTAGAAACTACGCTCATTGACCCACGAAATTTGGTACTCCCGCAAGATGATGAAGGCACGCAATTGGCACCTCAGAATCAGCATTGGCAGGAAACTATGCAGCGGGCAGATGGACTTATCATTGTGGTTCCAGAGTATAATCGGGGATATCCGGGTAGCCTAAAGGGTGCTATTGATATTCTGTTGAAAGAATACATTCATAAGCCAGTTGGTTTGGTTGGTGTTTCTTCTGGTTTTGTTGGTGGGGCCAGGGCGGTTGAGGCGCTCTTGCCTGTTCTGCGTGAAGTGGGATTGGTTACTACTTTTACTGATATGTATATTCCACAGGTGAGAGAAGTATTTAATGAAGATGGCAGCCCTAAAGACGAAGGTATTTATAAGCGAATTGATGGGTTTTTGGAAGAACTGATGTGGATGGGTCAAACCCTTCAGTGGGGCCGTAACAATGTACCCAGTAAGTATCATCAATAAGTTCATGTTGAAAGAAAAGAAACTTCGCACGTAGTATACTTATTACATATGGTTACCCCACAACTTTTAGAGTATGTTCAAACGCAGCTGAAGCAAGGGAGTGGTATAGATGCTATTCGCCAAGCCCTTCTTACTAGTGGGTGGGAGCCAGAAGATGTTGACGCGGTTATTACCCAGGTGAATACTCCAGTTTCTGCAGTGCCTGTGCAGCCAATGCAACCAGGCAATAAAAATAGTCTAAACGGTCCGTTTCCGCCTGAATTAAAACACTGGAATTGGGGTGCCTTTTTCCTGACGTTTATTTGGGGCTTGGGGAATAATGTCTATCTTTCGCTTTTAATGCTGGTGCCGGGGGTGAATATTATTATGTGGTTTGTTTTGGGGGCAAAAGGGAATGAATGGGCGTGGCGGCATCGTAGATTCCAAAGTGTGGAAGAATTTAAAATTGTGCAAAAAAGATGGTCGCGGTGGGGCTTGGTTATCTTTTGTGTTGCAGTGGTTATGTATGCTGCAGGAACCGCAGTAATCTTGAAAGCACTGAAAAATAATAACCCTGCTCCTACCACTTCTACTACCATAAGCAGTCCTTCAAGTAGTTCCTAAATAACCTGCAAATTATTCAGAAATCGTCAGCGTATTATCATACGCTTCCTCATTCTTCATAATTTTCGGTAGAGATTATGCTATGCTCGTTGGTAAAAGGGATTATAAGCAGGAACTGATATGCCTCCAGGTGGTTCAGGTATGCACCGCGTCATGCGGTCGTATGCTCGTGATAGTTCGGTGAAGGATGCCAAAATTGCCGCTGGCACATGGAAGCGCATCCTGGCTTTTGCCAAACCCTACAACAAATTGCTAGGTGTTTTTTTGGTAGCCATTATTATTGATGCGGTGATTGGCGTGGCAAACCCCCTTATTTATAGATTGATTCTGAATCAAGGTATTATTGGACACCGGACCAATATTATTGTTGATCTTGCTTTTCTCTTGGTAGGATTGGCTATTGCTGACGCACTACTTTCTCTTATTGAACGGTATCTCTCATCGCTCATTGGGCAGGGCCTTGTGTTTGATATGCGCACCAAAGTTTTTGCGAAGGTGCAGCAAATGCCACTTGCCTTTTTCACTAGAGTGCAAACAGGTGCCTTAGTCAGTCGCTTGAATAATGACGTTACCGGTGCCCAGGAGGCTTTTACTGATGTGCTTTCTAATGTGGTAGGTAACCTTATTAGTGTCAGTTTGGTTTTGGTAGCCATGCTGATTCTTTCCTGGAAATTAACCTTAATTTCGCTCATTTTATTGCCACTGTTTGTGTTGCCAGCCCGATGGTTTGGTCGCAAATTACAAGAAATTACCAGAGAAGGATACAACCTCAGCTCTGAAATGAACATCATGATGATTGAGCGATTTAATGTCTCTGGTGCACTGTTGGCTAAGTTGTTTGGTCGACCAAAACAAGAAGAAGAGAACTTTAAAGAGCGGGCTGGCCGGGTGCGTGATATTGGTATTACGCAGTCAATGTACGCTCGCTTCCTTTTTATTGCACTGCTTCTTACTGCTTCTTTTGCTACAGCGCTTGTCTACGGTTGGGGTGGGGTATTGGTTGTGCAAAAAGCGCTTGACGTTGGTACGGTGGTGGCACTGGTTGCCTACCTTAACCGGTTGTATGGTCCACTCACTCAGCTTTCTAATATTAATGTTGATGTTCTCACTGCGCTAGTTTCCTTTGAGCGCGTATTTGAGGTACTTGATTTGAAGCCGATGATAGAAGAGCAACCCAATGCAGTAACGCTAAAACCAGGGCCAGTGAAAGTTGAGTTTGAACATGTGAAATTCCGCTACCCAACGGCAGAAGAAGTTTCGTTGGCCTCGCTGGAATCTGTAGCCACACTGGAGAAGACGGTAGAAAAAGAGGTCTTGGGCGATGTTAGTTTTGAGGTAAGGCCTGGGCAATTGGTGGCATTGGTAGGACCATCGGGAGCGGGAAAAACTACTATTACCCAGTTGGTGGCCCGTCTCTATGATGTTCAGGAAGGTAGCGTGCGCTTGAATGATAAAGATGTTCGCAGCATTAGCCTGGAATCATTACGCAATAGCATTGGCATGGTGACGCAAGATTCGCACATGTTCCATGATACTATTCGCAACAACCTTTTGTATGCGCGTCCAGAGGCCACAGAAGAAGAGCTTCTTGGTGTATTGGAAGCAGCACAAATTTTGCCACTAGTTGAATCGTTGCCGCACAAGTTGGACACCATGGTAGGCGAGCGCGGCTACCGGCTTTCTGGTGGGGAAAAGCAGCGTTTGGCCATTGCCCGCATGCTTTTGAAGGCTCCAGATGTGGTTATTCTGGATGAGGCTACCGCTCACCTTGATTCACAGTCTGAAGCAGCCATTCAACGGGCGCTAGAAATTGCTCTTACGGGCCGAACATCACTAGTAATTGCGCATCGCCTCTCAACTATTCAAAATGCTGACCTTATTCTGGTAGTAGACGATGGGCGCATAGTGGAGCAGGGAAAACACGAAACATTACTGGCAAAAGGTGGTACCTATGCCTCTCTGTATAAGAAACAGTTTAGTAAGCGGAAGTAGCTATTCTACCGCTACATCGCGGCGGTTAAAGCAGAGACCGCCAATAAGCGCCATTACTAGGGCAAGGAGTGCCATGATACTATTGGCATGCCAATCTGGCGCTACCGCGGGCGCTAGGGCCATGTGGTGCAGTACAGAGAGATCAAGCACCCAGTTAGGTACGTTCAGTGCAGAAGCAACAAATTGAATTAAGAATGCAATGGCAATATAGCCGTAGCTAAGGGTAGAAGCTAAGCGCGGAAGTAAGCCAAAAATAAGGGTGCCAATACCTAGCAAAAAGAGCGCAGGAAAGGCTGTATTGATGCCCGCTTGTAGTAAGGTATGGAGGGAAATATCTAGATTTTGAGTACGAATAGCTGACCATGTTACTAGGCCAATGACTGTTCCGGTGAGAGTTAAGGCAATGAGTATGCTAAAGAGGCGACTTGCCAACCAGGTTGACCTTGAGGTGGAGCGAACAAGGAGATTGTCCAGATGACTGCTGGCTTCTTCTTCACGCAGGCTGCTTACACTTCCAGCTACCATTACCATGAGGAGAAGGCTAAAAATCATGAAGATGAGTCCAAGGAAGGTGGAAGCACCGGTGGATAGATTAGTGTTCAGCTTTGTTAAGTAAGAATCAACGGTTTGCGAAGCAAGAAGTGCCTGAGCAGCTGATTTTGCTACACCACCAAAGAGAAGTGAAATAACGGCCATAACAATGGTCCAGCCAAGAATACTTCCTTCGGTAAGCCTGAACGCCAGACCCCATACGCTGCTTAAAAAGGAAAAGTGGGAACGTGGAGCGGCTTTTTCTTTTAGGAAACCTTCACCAAGATCACGCTTGCCTGCTAGGAAAATACTGAGGATTACCAGAGCCATAATGGTGATGCCTAAGGGAATGAACCAGAGTGGGTGAATGCCAGTGAGGGGTTGTAGTTGCTCCAACCAGCCAAGTGGGCTAATAGATCGAAGCCAGGGTTGGGAATTGCTGGCATCAGCCAGAGCTCTCAACATAAATGAGATGCCAAAAACTCCTGCTGCTAATGTGAGGGCTTGGCGTTTTGTGCCAGCAATTTGACTGGTAACGGCACCTACTGCCATGAAGAGAGCAGCACTGATGGTCATAGTGAGGGCTAGAAGTAATGATGGTCCGGTGGCAAATTGAATTTTGGCAAGGTGACCAGTACTTACCACAATGCTGGCAATAATGGCAAAAAAGAGGATGAGGCCTATGCCCATACCTGCCAACGCCTGGGCCGTGGCGTTTTGCATATTAGTTTCGCCTGCCAAGAGTAACTCAAGGCGGCCATCTTCTTCATCTCCACGGAGAAGTTTGGTGGAAAGCATCATGCCCCAAATGGCGCCAATGAGCATTACCACACCTAGTGCTCTCCATTCGGTAAAGCCAGCAATAGTGTTGATTGCGTGAGGGAGGCCAAGTAGTGCTTTGAGGCCAACATTACCGCCAAAGCTGACAATAAGGCCGTTCCTTGCTTGCTGTGTAGTGAAGGCGGTAATAAAGCCATAGGCAGAGGTAAAAGTAACAAAACCAAAGAGTAGCCCCCAAAGAATTGCCCCTGAAAGAGTTCGCTTTGCTACAAACCAAGTAATAACCCAGCGGGGATGAGCTGTTTCTTGCAGATCAAGACTATTTTTCATTGGTAGATCCGTAAATGGAAAGGAAAAGTTCATCAAGTGACGGTTCTCTACTGAGTACTTTAATAGCACCGGATTCAGCTAATAGAGCAATGAGCGGTTCCATGGAACCTGTTACTTGAAACTGTGCGTGGTGACCAGTTACTACGATGTTGCTCACACCTTTAATGTGGGAAAAAGAGGGAGGCGTTGCTTGAAAAGTTGCTTCAACAGTAACTGCAGAAAGATGGCGAATTTGGTTTAACGTACCAATTTCTACTAATTTACCTGATCGCAAAATTGCTACCCGATCACAAACTGCTTCTACTTCACTTAGAATATGTGATGAAAGAAAAATGGTCTGCTTTTCGGCTTTTGCCTCTTGAACGCATTGCTGGAATACGCGCTCCATGAGCGGATCTAAGCCGCTGGTAGGTTCATCTAAAACCAAGAGTGGAGCGCGGGTCATGAAGGCGGCAATGAGACTCAGCTTCTGGCGGTTTCCTTTTGAATAGGTGCGAACTTTTTTGTTTGGGTCAAAACTAAACCGTTGGATGAGTTCATCTCTGTACGCAGCGTCAATTTTTCCGTGCACATTTCCTAGAAGGTGAAGTGTTTCAGCGCCAGTAAGTGAGGGCCAGAGGGTAGCTTCACCGGGGACGTATGCTAACTGGGCGTGCACTTCTTTTTTATGCTTTGCCACATCTAGTCCAAAAATTTCTGCAGAACCACTGGTGGCCTGAATAAGACCTAAAAGCAGTCTGATAGTGGTAGTTTTGCCAGCGCCGTTTGGCCCAAGGTACCCCACAACTTCACCAGGATGAATTTCAAGATCCAATGCGTCTAAGGCAGCAAAGGTACCGTAATGCTTTGAGAGGTTGTTAGTTCTGATGGCAAACTTCATAGGAGTGAGGGAAAAGATTAGCTCTTTCTATCATAAACCAATCTGCGATTACTCACCACCAATTACTGAGGGATTAAAAATTAGTGAACAACGTGCTATAAAAAGCTATCAACTCTTAAATTATGCAGTATGTTAAGTGGTTTTAAACAGTTTATTTTACGTGGCAATATGCTTGACCTTGCCATAGGTGTGGTTATTGGTGCTTCGTTTAATTCTGTAGTGAATGCTTTAGTAAAAGATCTTATTACCCCGTTGGTTACTGCTATTGCAGGTCAGCCAAATTTTGCCTCACTCCAGTTTACTATTCATCACAGTACGTTTATGTACGGTGATTTTTTAAATAGCGTACTTACCTTTGTTATTGATGCTGCGGTTATCTACTTCTTTGTGGTAATGCCGTTTACCAAGATGGTAGCGCTCATTCATAAGCCAACCAAGGAATCAAAAGAAGAACTGCCATTTAAACAGTGCCCTGAGTGTTTAAGCGAAATTCCTAAGGAAGCAAAACGTTGTAAGTTTTGCACTGCCTTGCTTACCAAAGAAGTGCATGCTTAAAATTTATCTGGCCAGGCATGGTCAAAATCTTGATAATGCCAACGGAATTTTAAATGGTCACCGAGATGAGCCTTTGACTGAGCTTGGTTTGAATCAAGCAGCTGAAGTTGCTGAAAAAATAAAACAGAATGGTCTTACTTTTGATGTTATTTTTTCCTCGCCATTACGGAGAGCTTTTTGTACGGCTGAAATAATAGCTGAAGCTACTAGTGGCCCTAAACCTCTTGTACTACCTGAGTTGATAGAACGTGATTTTGGTGTAATGACGGGTAAAGAAATTTCTCAAATTGAAGAGCTTTGCGGTCCTGAAATTATTAAGACCAACACGGTGACGTACTTTCTTTCTCCGCCGGATGCAGAAACTTTTCCGCAACTTTTGGCACGTGCTAAAAAAGTATTAGCTAGAATTCAGGCTGAGTATACTGATGGGAATGTGCTGTTGGTAACTCATGGGGATTTTGGCAAAATGATCTATGCCAGTTATTATCAGCTTGATTGGAAAGAAGTATTGACGGGGTTTCATTTTGGTAATTCTGAATTACTAATAATATCGGCTGATTCTCATGCAAGTGATACACACGTGGTAACAGTTGCACAGCACAATGCGTAATTTTACTGGAGGGCAGGGATAAGGAGATTTGCTTTGGGGCTGCCAAGTCCGGTGAGGGCATCAAAGCCAGTTGAAGCGGTGCAGAGTAGCCCGCATGAACCATTGCTACCAGAAAATATGTCTCTAAAGATGGTGGGTGTTTTGCTAGCTTGTTGGTAAAGAGGCTCTGTAGAAAGATTACTGTGAAGTGGCTTTGACTTACCTTGATTGGCTAGAGCAATGATGCCTGCCCATTGTGGCGCGCCGGCGCTGGTTCCACCTACGTTAAGCCAGCCAACGTTTCCTCCGTAATTAGTTGAATCATAGACTGAGAAACCTGTTTCTGGGTCTGCGTCGTAGCTTACATCTGGGATGGTTCGTTTGGTGATGGTGGATACTTTTTTCTGGTAGGTAGGCCGTACTTCATAGGTTGAAATGCCACCTCCTGAGCCGCTCCAAGCTGTTTCCTGAGCAATACTTCCTGCTGGGTTCAGCTTAAGCGTAGTGCCGCCAACACTGAGAACATATGGTGAAGCTGCAGGGTAATTAGCGGCGTTACCATCATCTCCAGCAGAAGCAATGTATGTGGAGGTGGTGTGACGGAAATGACTGTCTAAGTCTTTTTCAGTAGAAAATTCTGGGCCGCCCCAACTCATAGAAATAACTGAGGCACCTTTTTTGGTGGCTACATCCACTGCTTGCATGAGTGCTTCTGTGCTATCTGTGGAGGCCTCAACTAGGAGGATGTTGGCTTGGGGTGCTATAGCATGCGCCCACTCAACATCAAGCGATGCTTCTTGGGCCCAGCTAGCGTTTGCTGCTGGTTTTACACCATTACCGTAGACTTTTTCTAGACACGGCGTTCCTGCCGAACTAATGATGCAGTTTGTATTTAAGCCAGGGAGTTTAAAGTGATTACTAAATGTGGCGAGGTCTTGCTGAATGGTGGGTGCATCATAGGCATCAATAATGCCAATAGTTTGACCAGCTCCATTTTGTGAGAGACCTTGAATGCCATAGGCAGTTTTAATTTGGCCAGGAGAATACCCCGTTATTACACTGATTGACGAGCTTTTAACTTTGAGGTCTATAGAAACAGGATGAGCGGCAGCAGCAAAAGTACCTTGTGGAATTAAGAGGGGGACAATTAGAGCAAGTGAAAAAAGAAAGGGAAGACGATGAGGCTTCATGGCGAAGAATTAGTGGTTGGATAATCGCCTGCAGTGCGATATACCGAACATAATACGAACGCCAATAAAAAGGGTCCCTATCCCTTCAGTACACCTCCTTATCAGTTATATCTCTCTATGCTAAAATCATCCTGTCTACGCTTAAGCAGGAATTTTTGTAATTACACCTCCATACAAGGGCAACTTGTCCCGAATCCACAGGTGTAATCCTGCTGCTGGCGTAGACAACCTAGGGTACAGGTTGTCCTTTTTGGTATAACCTTCCCGTCTATTCATAAGCAAAGGTGGGAGAGGAGATGATATGCGGAAGCCTATTCGTATTGCACTGTGGGTTATTGGCGTATTCGTAGGGATGTTCTATCTTGCCAGTATTGCCCTTATTGCCGGTGTTGATGCCCATACGGTGAATAAGGAGCAGAATACCATTACGGGGCTCCAAGCTACCGTTGCACAGCAGCAGAAGGCCATAGCGAGCTTGCAGAGCTTTCAGGGTGAGTTTCCTACGGGGTTTGGGTTGTATCTCTTAACGCATTCAACCCCACAGAATTAACTGGTTGTTGGCTTTAGTAAACATGTTGTCAGCATCTTGACTTACTCTCTTTTTTTAAGTAGTATGCCAGCCTGTACATAGGTATGTGTATTCACATATACTAACTGTACAACCAACTAAAAAGAGCCCTCTAAAGACTCTCTCTAGTTGGAACCCCCGGTGGGAATTGAACCCACTACCTGCGCATCACGAGTGCGCGGTTCTAGCCGATGAACTACGGGGGCCAACTGAACCACTGAAAGGTGGTTCTTTTGTTTTTCTGGATAACTAAAAAATCTGCTATCTCGGTCGGGCGGTGGCGAATCAGCTAAGAGTCGCCCTTGCGGGCGTTTGGAACTTTTTGAGAACCATCCACCCTTCCGAGGTAACAGATTAACTTAGCAATTAAGATTCTTTCTCCAGGTAGTTCCATTACCTGCAAGCCAACGCTCATAATCAGGTTAGCGTATCTTTATTTATGATGCAAGAGAACTGTATACTAAAAACATGCTCACCAAAAAGAAATTCAACGACCTCATCCGCAAGGCTGCAACGACCGCTCCACTAACAACTGCGCCAAAGAAACCGAAGAAAACCGCCGGTTATACTTCCACACCACCTCGTCGACGTAGGACTGCAAGTACTTCGGTGAAACGGAAATATGTGCGCTCTTGATTGACCGCTTCAGGATACTCCAAAACCCCTCTACCGTATTGGTGTAAATCATCCCGTCCACATAATGGCGCTTGCTGTGGTTGATGATGTGGTGGTCAAAATGCCGCTTGGAGAGCCTGCGGTAGCCACTCGCATCATCGGTGATAACAGTGGCGTGCTGGGCAATGTGTTCCACCATGCGTGGGAGGAGGGATACGCCCTTCACATCGGGGATAATCATCACCTTCACCCGTCCCTGCCGTTCTACCATTCCGAGTAAGGGTACCTTCCTGCGGGGATACCGTCCGGCATGGTGTTTCCATATTCCTCCTATGAAGGCCTCATCAACCTCCACAATGCCATCCAAGGGAGTATCTTCTTCCACAAACAACGTCCGTATCTGCTTCGCCATACGCCAGGCACACTTATAGGTCACCCCTAAAATTCTCTCAAGTTCCTTCGCAGAGATACCACGCTTTGAATTACCAAAGAGATAAATGGCATAGAACCACAGGGGCAGCGGTGTTGAGCTATGTGCAAAGATAGTGTACTTCAAGGGGTAGTACTGGTACTTGCACGCAGGGCACGCATAGCAGGGGCGAGAGGCAATGCGGTAGAAAGGAGCAGTACTCCCACATGAAGGGCACGCCCCTATAGCCTGCTCCGCAAAGATACGGGCCAAACAGGCATCAGGACTCCCAAATTCACGAGAAAACTCCGTCAATGAATAAAGCATCAGACACTATACACGAAAGAATAGGTGGTGTCAAGGGATGGGTGCCATAAAAAGGAAGCTAGTCTACAAAACGAATATTTGGAAAACCAGAAAAGCTCCTTTAGGAGCGAGGATGTGAGCCAAGAACCTTACCAATAATTTGATTTTTTTGAATGGGGCCGTACACCCGGGAATCAGTACTAAAATTACGATTATCACCTTCAATAAAGTATTGAGTGGGACCTAAAACTAGTGGACTGTTGTTGTACATGACAGTATCACCAGGGATGCCTACAATGCGCTTCACAAAATGCACGTTAGTGTCGCCTGCGTACTGAACAATTACCACATCATTACGCTGTGGAGCAGAAAACCAAAATGCTGATTCGCTTACTACTAAGAGCTGTCCGTTCATTAATGTTGGTTGCATGCTCTCACCGTTTACTCGGGAAATAGTGAGAACATAGGCGTTTATCACTAAAAAGATAATCAAAAAGATTGCGGTTCCTCGGAAGAAAATGTGGGCATAGCGAAGAAGGCGCAAGAAACTCTTCTCAGCTTTGATTGGATTAGTCGACATTGGGATCTTTTACGGCTACCATCGCTTCGGCTAAAAATTCAGCATGTTTCCTGGTTTCATCCACAAAAGTTTCAGTAACAGGAAGTGATTCTTCCTGGTTGAAATACCAATCGGGAATGTACATGCGTGATGTGGAAAAGCGTTGCTGCCATTGATTTATGCAGTGTAGCGCTGTTGCAATTGGGAGGTATTGATAGAAGAGCAAGCCAGCAGTTCCATCAAATTCAATTGGTTTTGGATTGGTGAGGTAGGCCTTAAAGCTGGCACATTCATGAACGATTTGTTTGCCAAGGGCTGAGAATGGTCGGAAATGATAGGTAAAGGTGAAGAAAATAGCTCCTGCAGTGTAAATTCCTAAGCCGATAAAAATGAGGCCAGGAACGGTATGAAAAAAGAAGAATGACGCCATGAGTACTGTAATAATGCCAGCTAACTGCATAAATATGGCAATTGTTTTGTATTGAATATGGAGCTGGCGAGGGTTTTCACGGAAGTAATTTCGTTCAGTAAAGCTGTTGTAGAGGTCAATGTAGAGCTGCCCAACCACGGCTGAAAAAAGCTCTCGATCAAGGCTGCGGATAATATGGCTCAGCTGAGTATGAAGATTTTCTTGGGGGAAGAGCACAAGCAAGAAGTTTCGTTCACCCGAAGTAAGGCCATCGTTTTTGGTTGTTCGTAAGAAAGAAACTTCTTCTTCAAAGTGTGCAATAAGCTGAATGTAGCCTCTGTCAGCCAGATCGTAGAGGAGCGCTACAATGTCAGTAGCAGTAATACTGCCATGGTGGAGAACGGCCATATCCAAGAGAGATACTCCTGGAGGTGGAAGCGTGATTTCTCTTGATACATTAGGCCATCGCTCGGATTGAGTTCTCCAAAGACAAAGTGCCAGAGTAATAGCTGCTAGGAATACACCAGCAAGGATCCAGTAGATTAAGGAAACGCTGAGGAGGAAATTAAAGAGTCGATTTACGAGTGTTGGATCAAAGGTGCCATTTGGCGCCTCTATAACCAATTGCGTATAAGACTCAGGTGAGATGCCATACACTGAAACCTGGAGTGTTTGTGGGCTAAGCCAAGACGCGGTCATTTCATCTAAACCTTGAATAGAAATGAAATGGGCGGTGGTAGAAGCCGAAGTTTGAGTGGGAAAGGTAACGTTAAATGTGGTAGAAACAGGATTAGTACTAATGTCTGGGGTAACAATAGGGATGATGAGCTGCTGATCTTTTCCTAATTTCAAAAAACCCACCCTTTTATCGTTTTGATAGGCTTCACCAGTACTGGTGACTTGGATGGGTGTATCAACTTTAAAAGTCACGGTACGGGTTCCATCAAGAAACCAGCCGGCAATGCATAAAAAGAGGAGGAGCAACGCTAACGGAAGAAGTCGCTTCATGTCCTCAGTATACCGCAGGTGAAGCTTTTATGCCTGCTTTTTGAGTAAGTTTTCTATCAGTGTAGTCTGTTGCTTAATTTGTTCATCTTGCGCGTCTAAATGTGCCAAGATGTGCTCAATATCGTGGTAGCTACTGGTGGTAGTTTTAAACTCTTCATCGGAGCGAATTTCAGCATGCCTACTTTGAATATTTTGTCCTACCATAATAAGTGGCATGAGCAGCAGTTGGACAATGTTCCCAATGAAAAGGAGGAAGGCAAACGGATAGGGATCAAACGGATGGCCACTCAATTTTGCTTGCCAGAGCATCCATCCACCCATGAAAAGGGCGAAGAAATAAACAGCGTACATGGTGCCAATGGCGGTGGTAATGGCAAGTGCAATTTTGTCTTGCAGCCCTAAGGAGTTCTTATGTTTTTCGTTGACGTTTTCTGGTTGATGTCTTTCATTCATAAAGCATGTTAATACGATATATATTCAGTGTAGCAAACCTGAAGCTGTTTGTTAGGCAAAATATGCTAATATGACCAAGTTATGACTTCCAAAACCTTTGCCGAAATTGAGGGAAATATTCAGGGCCGGCTTGCAACCTTGTTGTCTGCAGGGCCGGTGTTATTTTTGGCATCGGGAGGTTCAGCAACTACTCTCTCTGCCACGGCGCTTAGTGGTATTCAAACAGAAAACCTCACGCTTGGTCAGGTTGATGAACGTTACGGTGATATTGGTCACACCAATGCTAACTGGCCATCACTAAAGGCGCAATTACATGGTTTCAAAGGTCAGCTTCGTCCCATACTTACCGGTGTTTCACGAGAAGAGACGGTGCATAATTACGAAGACTTTTTGAAAACATATCAAGGTACAGTGGTGGCACTCTTTGGTATTGGATTGGACAGCCACACTGCGGGTATCTTACCTGGCTCTCCCGCTGCTACAGTAGAAGACCGTTGGGTGTACGGGTACCAGGGGCCAGACTTTGCTAGGATTACCGTAACGCCGGCGTTTATGTCGCGTATAGACCAGGCTTTTCTCTATGCTCAGGGACCGGAAAAGTTGACGGTGTTAGACAGATATCATGAAGATCATGATCCACTGCAAGAGCCGGTACAGTTTTTGAAGCGTATTGAGAAGCTACAAATTTTTCACCAAATATAATTTTTGAATATAATTTTTGAGGCACAGGGCAGAGCGGAAAATAGCTATGAAAGGGCTTTATTATCAAGATTGATACCTACTGAGCGGCTGTAGCAGCAGCGGGAGTGGTAGTAGAAGCAGCAGCAGGAGTACTAGTGGCATTGAGCATTTTTTTGAGTCCGGCAACTATAGTAGCAGCATCAGTACGGGCAGTAGCTAATTCGGTGCGAGTATTTTTGACTGTTGTGGCAGCCGCAGTTACGGTGGTTTTATTGCCAGGATAGCCACTAGCACTTAAAGCACTAAGTGAGGTAATAACGGCAGTAGATTCAGTAGTGGCATCGGCAGCTTTGGCTTGCATATCGTTCAAGCTAGCTTGAAGGCTGGCGACGTTATTGCCCTTTGTCTGCGCTGTGTTGATGTAACCTTGAAGCGTGGTTACTAGTGAGGTAAGGGTGCTAGCAGCTTGTCCTTCGTCATCGGCGGCAACTACTCTTTCGGTAGTGGGCAAATAAAAAGCATAAATGTAGTGCTCTGAAAAAATATCCTGAAAATCTGTTTTAGCGGTATCTACATCAGTATCGGTAGTAAGTTTGGTATTAAAACTACTAAGTGCTGAAGTCTGAGCCTGAATAGCGGCGGTAAGACTTGTTTTCTCTGCTGATGTGAGACGCTTGGTGGCAGCAACATTGGTAGCTAATGTATTTAACGAAGTAATACGAGCAGAAATATCGGTATTACCTCTAGCTTGGATGGCAGCTATGTGGGCGGCTGTGGTTTCTGCATGGACAGTTGGAATACTAACAAGAACCAGACTAAGAGCAGCTAGAGAAGAAAGGAGAGGGTATTTCATACTCATGGTGTGGTATCTGTATCTGCTGGTGCGTTGTTGGCAGTAGTAATACTGGTATCAGCATTGCTCAGTGAAGAGTCTACACTACTAAGGCTGGTATCTACCGAAGTAAAATCTGTGGTAGTGGCGGTTGGTGTGCTGGTTGCTGTGGCTGTAGCAGGAGTGCTTGTTGCAGGTGTAGTTGCGGCAGGTGTAGCCGTTGCGGCAACTGGAGTTGCAGTAGTTGCTGGGGAGCTACTTGCTTGTGCTACCACAGCGGGAGGAGTACTAGTAGCATTATCTATTTTCATTTTCCAAGCCACAGTACCAATAAGTAACACAGCTACCGTTACTACGCCTCCAATAAGAATTTTAGATGGCCCCGTTTGCATGCCCCTATCATACGCCCAGAAAAGAATTGGGCACAAGTAGCACTGTTCAAAATCATCCTTAATTAAGGATCTTAACGGAGTGTTTTGCGGAAAGATCCCACTGTGAGTGTAACCAAAACAACAAACAAAACTGCTGCAACCAAGAAGCCTTGCCAGATAGCTGGCGTACCCCAACCGTAGAGTACTAGAGAGCGGACACCTTCAATAATATAAGTGACAGGATTATACGTAGCAATAACAGCAAAGTCATGAGGTAATAATGACTTTGGGGTTTGGGAGGTAGTCAAATAGAGGAAGGGAAATACTAAGATAAACATTGACTGCACTAAGCGTGCATTTTGGGTACGAAGTGCAGCAATTAAGCCAATGCAACTCCAAGCCATTGCAAAGAGGGTAAGCATGCCAAAAATAGCTAAAGTTCCCAAAAATCCTGTATGAATACGAACACCAACGGCAAAGAGAAGAATAAGCACAATTAAACCTTGCATTACCGACTGCACAGCTACTTCAGTTAGCTTGCTTAAAATAATTGCTAGCCTATTAATAGGCATGATGGTCAACTTTTTGAAGTACCCATTGGTAATATCTTGCACCAGCTCAATTCCAGCATTACCAGCAGAGAAGAAAATAGCGGTGAAAATAGCAGTTGGGGCAATGAAGTCTTTATAGGAAACATTGGGAAAGCCAGGTACTTTGGCAAAAGCAGAGAGCGATGCCGCATTTACGCCAAAGAAGAAAATTGGCATGAAAATGGAGGGGACCAAGGCCAAAACCGGTCGCCAAATCTGCTTGATGTTGCGAATTGAGAGATAATACCAGTCAGAAAAGAATGTGTTCATGCGTTATTATTAGCTACCTCTTACCCGGGCGTAGGGATCACTGGCTTTTAAGTTCACTTCTTCGTTTGCCAGGTTGCTACCTGTGGTCTTTAAGAAGACTTCTTCCAAGTTTTTAACGTTGTGCTTCTTGATAAGCTCTGGCACGCTGCCTTCAGTCACAATTTTGCCACCATCCATGATAGCCAAGCGTTCACAAAGTTCCTCAGCTTCTTCCATAAAGTGAGTGGTGAGGAAAATGGTCATGCCTTGCTTGTTGAGTTCTCGTAAATGTGCCCAAATAAGTTGGCGTGCGTGCGGATCAAGGCCAGTGGTGGGTTCGTCTAAGAACAGAACACTGGGTTTGTGGATGAGGGCTAGCGCTAAATCAAAACGTCTGCGCATACCGCCGGAGTAGGTAGAGGTATAGCGGTCTGCCACCTTTTCTAGCTCTACAAGTTTAAGGAGATGAGCAATTTGAGTGTTAATTTCCTTAGGGTTCATATGGTAGAGTCGGCCGTGGAGTTGGAGCATTTCCCGGGCTGTAGCGGTTTCATCAAGGCCTACTTCTTGCATGGCAAAGCCAACCCGTTTGTAGATTTCAGCGGGGCTTTTATCAATATCAATACCGTCAATAACAATGTTGCCACTGGTTTTGCGAACTAAATTAACCAGCATGTTCATAGTGGTAGACTTACCAGCACCATTGGGCCCCAGAAAGCCAAAAAACTCACCACGCTTTACATGAAAAGTAACACCGTTTACCGCTTTTACTCCGCCATCATATTCTTTGTAGAGGTTTTTAACCTCGATAATATTGTCAGACATGAAACCAGTATGGCTAGAAAGATGAAGAATGTAAAGCAGTCTTTACATGCTATACTAAGCTTAATTCCTAACAAAATTCTATGGAAAGTATTGTTTTAGGCGGTGGTTGTTTCTGGTGTTTAGAGGCAATTTTTACTGAACTAAAAGGTGTTGAAAGTGTGACGTCTGGCTATGCTGGTGGCACGGTAGCGCAACCAAGTTATGAACAAGTCTGTAGCGGTAGAACTGGGCACGCTGAAGTGATAAAAGTAGATTTTCATCCAAGTGTAATTACCTTGGAAGATTTATTAATGCTCTTTTTCACCTTCCATGACCCTACTACATTAAATAGACAGGGGGCTGATGCTGGCACACAATATCGCTCAATTATTTTGTATACCAAGCCCACGCAGCGGGAAATTGTGCAGCGCACCATGGAGCAGGTAGACGCCGAAGGAATCTGGGGTGACCCGCTAGTTACTGAAGTGCAGCCATTGGAGGTATTTTATCCAGCCGAAGACTACCACCAACGTTATTTTGAAAAGCATGCTAACCAGTCGTATTGCAGTATTGTGATTGCCCCAAAAGTTTCTAAGTTGCGCAACGAGTATCGGGAGCGATTGAAAAAATAGTATACTAAAGAAGATAAAAACTACTTGGTACCAGCATAAGGGGCATGCAAATTGGAATGATAGGTCTTTCTCATACAGAGGCTACTGCTCAGTTGAAGAAATACGGTCCTAATGCCGTTACTCTACAACAGCACAACTCTCCCTTAGAGCTCTTTTTAGATACCCTAAAAAGTCCGCTGGTTATTTTATTAGTTATTTCTGCCGGATTAGCCGGATATTTTGGTGATCTTACCGATGCCATTATCATTCTGGCCATTGTTTTCCTCAGTTCTTTCTTAGATTTTTTTAATACCTATCGCTCCAGTAAGGCAGCGGAAGAATTAAAGGAACGGGTACGGGTTACGGCAACAGTTCTTCGCGATGGAATGCCAAGAGAAGTACCCCTAGATTCTATTGTGCCAGGTGATGTAGTACTGCTTACCGCGGGTAATATTGTTCCTGCAGACGGGCAGCTTTTAGAGGGAACTCATTTTTACACTAATGAATCAGCACTTACTGGTGAGGCTTTTCCACAGCTAAAAGAGGTAGGGATGCCGGTATATATGGGAAGCAGTGTTAGTACTGGTGAAGCAAAAGTGGAAATTACCAAAACGGGTGCTACAACGCAGTTTAGTAAAGTAGTGGCTGCGCTCAATGCACGACAGCTACCCACTGAATTTGATCGAGAAATTAAGGGATTCAGCTTCCTTGTATTACGTATTGCGGTACTTTTGGTACTCTTTGTCTTTGTGGTCAACACTATTTTCAAGGGTAATAATATCCTTACCTCGCTTTTGTTTGCTGTAGCTCTGGCTGTAGGAATTACGCCCGAATTGTTGCCAATGATTATTACTCTGAACCTTACCAAGGGTTCACTTGCAATGGCTAGGCGGGGTGTTATTGTGAAACGTTTGGCTTCCATCCAAAACTTCGGCAGCATGGATGTACTTTGTACCGATAAAACCGGCACCCTCACAGAAGATAAAATTGCCTTGGTTAAATATATTGATGGTAAGGGAATTACCTCTGAGAAAACCCTTGAGTATGCCTATATTAATAGCAGCTTTAGTAGTGGCTATAAAAACCCATTGGATGACGCTGTGCAGGAGTTTCGTCACATTTCGGTGAAGGATTATAAGAAAATTGACGAGCTTCCCTTTGACTTTGAGCGTCGACGTGAATCAGTTGTAGTGCAAAAAGGTGACAAGCGTTTTCTCATTGCCAAAGGTGCGCCAGAAGGGCTCTGGAAGACCTGCCTTCACTGTGGCGATATGCACACTTTCCTTTCTGCTGGACAGATGAGGTCCATTAAAGAAACCTACGAAAAGCTTAGTCGGGGTGGCTTCCGTGTTTTGGGTATTGCCATAAAAGAACTGAAAGAAAAAGAAAGTTATAGCACGGCGGATGAAGAGGGACTGGTCTTTATGGGATTCATTGCTTTTCTGGATCCACCAAAGATTAGTGTGGAAAAAACGCTCCGGCGCATGCAGCAGTACGGCATTAATATCAAAATTATTACTGGAGATAATGAGCTGGTAAGTGCACGTATTGCGCGCGAAATTGACCTGGAAATTACTGGTACCGTATTGGGAACAGAACTAGATACCTTGAGTGATAAGGCCTTAATGAAGAAAGTGGAAACGGCTAATCTTTTTGCACGGGTTAATCCTGAGCAAAAGATGCGTATTATTAAGACCATTCAAATGGCTGGTCATGTGGTGGGGTATATGGGAGATGGTATTAATGATGCACCTTCCTTAAAGGCAGCAGATGTGGGAATTTCGGTGAATAACGCGGTAGACATTGCTAAAGAATCAGCTGATCTTATTCTGCTCCACAAGAGTTTGGAAGACTTGGTAGAGGGGGTAATTGAAGGCCGGAAAACCTTCATTAACACGGTGAAATATTTGCGGATGGTCCTCAGTTCCAACTTTGGTAATGTATTTTCTATGGCGGGAGCTTCAATTATTCTTCCCTTTTTGCCTATGTTACCTACGCAGATTCTCTTAAATAATCTTATCTATGATGCCTCTCAGTTTGCTATTCCGCTTGATAATGTAGACGAACAAGAGCTGCAGCGGCCTCACCGATTAGATCTCAAAGAAATTAAGCGATTTATGGTAATTTTTGGCCCTATTAGTTCATTCTTTGATTTCATTACCTTTGGTGTTTTGTATGTTGTTTTTGGTCTCACAGGCGCACGTTTTCAAACGGGGTGGTTCCTAGAATCGCTGGTGACACAGATTATTGTGGTTTATATTATCCGTACCAGCAAGATTCCATTCTTAGAAAGTAGGCCTAGCTTTGCATTAGTAGCTAGTACTATGTTAGCGGTAGGAGTAGGCCTTATTGCTAGTTTAACCAGATTTGGCAGTGTCTTTGGCTTCATTGCTTTGGCAAATCGCCCACTGCTTGTTATTGGTTGTATTGTAGTGGTATACCTTTGCTTAGTTGAGTTAGTAAAGCAGCGACTCTTCCGTTCCTACGTGACGCTCTGATAGGCTCAGTGCTTCATTATTTCCTCACAATCCTTTGACAGTATCAGAAGCGATGTGTGCCACATTGGTTGTATTTACTCTGTATCCGCGTAGCATATTCCTATGAGAGTACTTGTTGTTGAAGATCAGGAAAAGCTAGCTCGCTCGCTCAAGAAGGGCTTAGAGCTTGAGGGATATGCTGTTGATGTTATTTTGGATGGAGAGGAAGCGTATCAACATGCGCTGCTCAACTACGAAGACTACGATATTTTTTTGCTCGATATTATGCTCCCGCGTAAGGATGGTCTGAGCATTTGTCGTGATCTGCGCGAACACAAAATAAATATCCCCACCATTTTTCTCACCGCCAAGCACAGCGCAGATGAGATTATTCAAGGCTTAAATGAAGGGGCGGACGATTACATTACCAAGCCATTCAATTTTGAAGAGTTACTTGCCCGTATGCGCACCTTGCTCCGCCGTCCGCACGCTATGCTTCCAGTAGAATTAGAGGCACGAGGCATCCATCTAAACACTAGCACCCACGTGGTGCTTAAAGACGGCAAGCCGGTGAGTCTCACATTGAAAGAGTTTGCCCTCTTAGAGTATTTTATGCGTAACCCTAATCAGGTACTTAACCGTGAGCAGATTCTTAGTCGTTTGTGGGATGTTAGCTTTGATTCCTTCAGTAACGTGGTAGATGTGCATGTCAAAAATCTTCGCCGAAAACTAAACGATCAACGTGGAATCACCTTGGAAACAGTTTACGGAGTTGGGTATCGGTTCAAGGGATAGGCTTGTTCAGTCTACTCGCTGGAAGCTCCTCCTTACCTACGCTTTCGCGCTCATTTTTGTGTTGGGTATGTATGCTTTCTTGCAGGACAGGGGATATGTAGTATTTAGTCAGGCGGAAAATGTCATTATTTTGGTGATCATTAGTTGTGCTGGCTACTACTTTGTTAGTAACCGGGTTTTGCACAGTGTGCAGCGTGAAATCCGTAGTCACAACCAGTACCTTTCCGATGCTTCGCATGAGCTACGTACTCCACTAACGGTGATGAAAACAGATCTAGAAATTGCTCTTCGCCATCCAGGTGACGTGGAGGAGCTTAAAGAGACTATGCAGAGCACCTTAGATGAGGTTGAGCGTATGCATAAAATTGTTGAAGACCTGCTCATGCTTTCGCGTAATTATCTCCTCAAAAAAGGTGAAGAAAGTATGCACGCCAATTTGCAGGAATTACTGAAAGATATTGTAACCAAGCTGGAAGGGTACGCTCGTTCACACAAGGTACGGTTGATTTTGGAGGGAGTACCAAAAGAGCAGATGCTTTTGAGGGGAGACCGTCGGAAACTTCTGCAGGCTTTCCTTAATGTAACCAAGAATGCTATTGAATTCTCTAAAGCCGAGGGTGGCGTGGTAAAAATTGTGATCAGTGATGTGGAAGCCAAAACCATACTTATTAGTGTGGAAGATAACGGCATTGGCATTGCACCACATGACTTGCCGTTTATTTTTAATCGGTTCTACCAAGTTGATAAATCACGGGCTTGGCAGGAAGCTGGGGGGAGTGGGTTAGGCCTTTCAATTTCGAAGTGGATCATTCAAGGATATAAGGGGAATTTGACCGCTGAGAGCAAGTTAGGCAAAGGTACAAAGATGAAATTTCTCCTCATGCGGGCTATTTCATAATATCTTCATTGTCCGCTGTCTATAGTGAGTATGTTCCTCAAAAAGCTGCGACGCTTTAGCCGGGATCGGGCACCCTCGCTTCAAAAAGGGAGGCATACTGTCCACTTCATTTTTGTCGCATACTCTAATTACTAAATTGGAGGCCAATGTCTAAAAGCAATTTTGGTTCCGCTGCACAAAAAATGATTTATTCGTACGAATTTCACCGTCCCACTTAAGTGTGTGTGATCCACACTTCTTAGCGCTTGTCTCACAAAACAGCTCCTGCAAGGAGCTGTTTTGCATAGCCATAACTCATGTTTTTCCGCTATTATAGAAGCTATGTGGCGTCGTATCTTCTATATTCTCTTTACCGTGCTGCTGATTTGGTATTTTGCCCATCACTGGCAGGATCTTATTCAGGTAGGGAGAGATATTCGCTCAGGCATTTGGTATTGGGTGGCGTTAGCTGCTCTTCTTCAGGTAATGCATTACTTCTTTCATTCGTATGCACTGAAGCGCTCATTTAGCGTCTTACACATGCAGCGCACAGAGCGAGAAATTTTCCTAGTTACCCTAGGAGCGCTAGCTATCAATGTAGTGGCGCCAAGTATGAATGTTTCTGGTATGGCTTTTGTGGTTGATGAGGCACGTCGCCGGGGGCATCCAGGCACTGCCTCGCTGGTAGCTTCCGCTGTAAGTGTTTTGGTAGATGGTTCAGTGTTCATTTGTTTTGCCACAGGTGTTGCTATTCTTTTGGTTATTTTTGGTGGCTTAAACGATGCTTTTATTACCAGTCTCTCAGTACTCCTGGCTTTGGTACTTTTCTTTATTTTTGGCCTCATGTACTTCTACGCTCGCCCTTATAGTTTGGAGCGCTATTTACGCATTCTGGGCAAAGATAGAGCTAAACGTTGGTCTGATGAGTGGATTGCGGTGACTGAACTTTCACTCAGTGCCAAGCAGTTCTTGCAGGTTGTGGCGCCAGAGGTTGGGGCGCATTTTTGTAACTTTGCCTCCATGTGCGTTATTTTTGCGGCATTTCACCAGCCGGTTTTTAGCCTGGTGCCAGCCATTGCTTACACTGTGGGTGTGCTCTTTGTTATTCTTTCGCCTACTCCTATGGGAATTGGCTTTGCTGAAAGTGGTATGACCTTAGCTATGACACACCAAGGTATACCGTTACCGGCAGCTAGTGCTATTACCGTGGCGTATCGCGGTTTAAGCTTTTGGATTCCATTCATTATTGGGGCGGGAATTTTACACTATCTCCAGCTAGAACATCCCGAAGATTTAGATCAGGCCACGCATGAAATTACCGCATAACCGCATAGAAATTAGTCGATCCGCGCTGAACCATAATCTGGGCGTTGCCAAGCAGTTAGCTGGGGAAGGTTGTCTTGTAGCGCCCTGCATTAAGGGGAATGCCTATGGCCATGGTTTATTGCCTGTAGCTCTTACGCTTACAGAACTGGGTGCGGATAGTTTTTGCGTCTTTACCGTTGAGGAGGGCATTGTATTACGTACAGCCGGTATTTTGGTGCCCATTTTGGTCTTAGGGTACGTAGATGCTTCTGAAATGGATGCAGTAATTACACATAACCTTCATATTTTTGTTGATGATATTGAAACGGCAAAAGACCTGAATGCTGCGGCTGAAAAAAGAAATAGAGTGATGCCTGTGCACTTGAAAATTGATACGGGAATGGGTCGTTTTGGTATTCTATATGAAGAGTTACCACATTTTCTTGAGGCCTATACACAGCTACATTTTTTACAAACTGAAGGTGTTGCAAGTCATTTTGCTACCTCTGACCAAGAAGGGGAAAACAAGTATTTCCATATTCAATTTGAGCGATACCAAAGGGCTCTGCAGCAGCTAGCAGCAGTAGGTATTTACCCTACTATTCGCCATATTGCTAACAGTGCAGCCGTGCTTCGCTACCCAGAGGTGCGCCTAGACATGATTCGCCCAGGGCGCATGATTTATGGTTACCTGCCGCACCCTGAAGATGTGCAGACCTATGCTGAGCAAGGCATTGTCTTACAGCAGGTAATTACAGTAAAGAGTGTGGTAGCTCAGGTGAAAAAAGTTCCCGCTGGCATGCCAGTAAGTTACGGCGGTACCTATGTAACTGAGAGAGAATCTATCTTAGCCATTATTCCTATTGGTTATGCAGATGGTATTAGTAGATTTTTAAGCAATATTGGCTCTGTACTCATAGGGGGTAAACGGGCACCAATTAGAGGCAAGGTATGCATGAATGCTTTTACCGTTGATGTTACTGATATTCCTGGTGTTCTTCGGGGTGATGAAGTGGTAGTGTTGGGTAAGCAAGGTGATGCTGAAATTTCCTGTTACGAAATGGCTGAGTTGCTCATGCATACACTGCCATATAACGTACTAACTGCATTTCAAGATAGCTTACCCCGTATTGTCATAGATTAACTGCATGAAACCAGGACTTCATATTGTGCTAGAGGGACCCGATGCATCGGGCAAAAAGACGCAAAGTACTCTGTTGGTTGAGCATCTAAACGCCACTGGAATTGCAGCGGAGCGCATTAGTTTTCCGCAGTATGAAAGCCCTTATGGCAAGCTCATTACCCAATACCTTGAGGGACGAAGTCCAAGTATTGACCCTGTCTATGCCAGCATTTTATATGCTTCAGACCGGGCTCTCATAGCTCCTAAAATACGTGAAAAACTAAGTCAAGGTACCTGGATTATCTGTGATAGGTATGTGGAAAGTAGCCTAGCACATCAGGTTGCACACCTGGAAGAAACAGATATATTGACGGACGATACTTTAAGCAATTGGATTATTGAAACTGAGTACGAAGTACTTGGAATTCCGCGTGCCAATCACAGTATCTTACTCAACGTGCCATTTGAGCTTTGCGTTCGAAAAGCCGCAGAGCGAAAAGTTGCCGAAGGCAGGGCCGGCGTAGTTGATATTCACGAAGATGATAAACGTCACTTAGAAAAAGCCTGGCAACTCTACCAAAAAATGGCTGCTCAGAATGCCTGGCCAGTGGTTAATTGTGCCCCGGAAGGTGAATTACTACCTAGAGAACAAATTGCAGCCCAAATTTTTGATTTGGTACAAGAATTCAATAAAAAAGTCGCAGACAATTAGTCTGCGACAAGAAAGCAGGTACCTTCAGGGTGCATGCAAAGACTCTTCATAGTTGGGGTTACTATTCGGGCAACCTTGTAGTAAGCATTAAGTGTTTGAACGCCGTAAATAATGAGGTTGGTGAGATAATCCCCGGGATTAATAATCACTTTTCCCACGTACCCAGTTGCATTTTTTAGGCTAAGTGGAGGGATGAATTCACGGGTTCCGTTATTAAAATACTCAAGAAAACTTTGAAGTTCCGGACCAAGACTTGAGAGAGATTTTGTGGTAATACATAGCATTTGAGCTTTTGCAGAGCCAAGCTCAAAGCGGACGTCTACACTGTTTATAACTTCTCTTTTCGGTGAGAAAGTCCCGTTTTCCCAACGAAGAACAATCATTGTTTTACCTGTCTCTGCTAAGCTACGCATTTTATAAGTAACTCGCTCAAAGGTGTTGGTGGCTCCTATAAGTTCACTTTGCCTGCTGTAAGTCCAAACCTTATCATTGAACGAAAAGCTTACGCCTTCCTCCATTATTTGAATTTGGGTTTCACTCTCAGTGAATCGAATAAAATACCCTGGTGTGTCCAGACAATGAATGGTGTCACCATGATTTGAGGGAACATCGAAGAGACAGTATGCGCCTTTTCTGGCTAGATTTAAACGCATTGCATCAGTAGGGCTGACCAGGGTGAGTGGTGTACCTCTTGAGAGGTGATAAAACGAGAGGGTCCCCGGGAGGAGAATTTCACTAACATTAATTTTTGTTGACATGTCAAAAACCTCCTACCCGTAGTACGGGCAGTCGGCAGTAATTTACAGGTTTAAATCCTAAAAGTCAATCAACTAATCTTCCAGCGCGCCTAGTTTTTCAAGCTTGTACTGGGTAGCTAATTCAGCTGCTTGTCGGGTCAACTCTGGGTTCTCTCGCTGATTTACAAAGGACATGATGTTAGCGGCAATAGGGTATTTTTCAGCGAACAAATTGTACATTTGGTTGCAGATTTTACGGTAGCCGGGGTGACCATCCGGGCCAGTACGCAGTTCAATGAAGTGGAAGGCTTCGCGCAAGTTTGTAAGGAAGCGGTAGCGCATGCGGTGGCCAAATAATGTAACGTACTGAGCTTCAACTTCATAGCCTTCTTTAATTAGTACATCATAAAGTTTTTTGGAGAGGGCAAAGCACTTATGAATACGGTCTTCAAAACCAGCTTCTTTGATTAATTCAGGCACTTCGTAGCCAAAATAGGGGTGAAGGCGTTGCCACTCAAAGGCGTCCACTACGCGGTGACGTTGTAGGTCTCTGAAGGTGCCGTAATCGCCGATAATTTCCCACTCAAAGTGTGATTTTTCAAAGGCGCGGCCGGGGCGGTGCCGGCGATTTAACCGTGTACCAGCATAGGCCCGGTATACTTCTTCTTTCTTGGTATCAGACCAGGTGGCAACTTGTTTTTTAATCTCGCTCAAGCTTAAATCACTGGATTCAAAGAGTACTTCTGCTACTAAATCAAGTTCACTTTCTGGCCAATGAGAAACCAATTGAGCACCTGGCTTCATGTCTTTATTGGGCTTCAAGTGGCTAGCGGCCAGCTGGCGCATTTTTTCTCTATTACCGGCTCTGTAAGCAGCTATGGCGCCACCACGCTCTGGCATATCGGCGCGCTTTAAGAAGGAAGGAACAATTTTTCTGGCTTCGCGCAGAATGGCTTGGCCGGTAAGCTGGGCTTCTTCTAAAGGTTCAGATAAAAGATGGAGGATGAGACTTTCTACCGCTTGTGTGCTACCCACAATGCCAACGGTAGACTTGGTAGCGGCGGGAAGAATGCAGCGCACGGCATCGCAGGCAGTGGCGCGGGTAGAATTAATCCAGGCAGCACGTTCTTTTTTATCTTCAGGTTCAGGGTATTTGGTGCGCAGGTGATCTGTAATGGCGTGCACCATGCTGGAATACTCATCAAAGATGGTATCCATGGTTTGGTTGTATTCAGTAGTAAGCTTGGCGGGAAGGTTTGGTGTGTAGTAGAGATACTTACCGTCTGAGCCTTTTTCGTCAAAGTAAATATAGCGGGTAGATTGCTCCAAATAGGAACCAAAGCGGCCCCATTCCAGCAATTTTGTTAGTAAGTTTGAAGCTTCTTCTACCACAAATTGAATGGTAATGAGCTGCTGGACTGAATCATCGCCATAGCCGGTTACCACCCGTTCAATCAGCTTATCT
>Ga0206797_1035_pt1 | contig 34632 bp, 33 predicted proteins | sample Alteio_BWOrgCont_69_FD_152894 | JGI IMG/M metagenome (GOLD analysis project Ga0206797, IMG submission 152894) | Enriched cells from forest soil in Barre Woods Harvard Forest LTER site, Petersham, Massachusetts, United States -... | ecosystem: Environmental > Terrestrial > Soil > Temperate forest >...
GTCTTGCGGATCGTTATCTGTATATACAGGATGATTTTTCATCAGTATAGTTGTTCGTTAGTTGCTTGTATTAATCAGCATTTTTCGGTTAACAAGCACCGGCATGCCGTTTATCTTCCAAAAAAATAATCTTTTTTATCAACGCGGTTAGGATCCTCCAAGGGAAACTCCTTTCGCATGGGGAAGGCTTCCATGTCGTCCACATTCAAAATCCTGCGCAAATCGGGATGGCCGTCAAAGATCACTCCGAAAAAATCATAAGTTTCTCTTTCCATCCAGTTTGCACCATCCCATAACACAGTTGCAGTTGGGATATGTACATCTCCGTCATTCACGAAAACTTTTAAACGGATACGGGTACTATTTACCAGGCTATGCAAATGATATATAATACCTATCTGTCGTTCGCTACCGGGATAATGTATGGCGGTAAGATCCGTCAGGTAAATAAACTGAAGCACAGGGTCATTTTTCAGATAGCCCAAAACATCAATTATTTGGTCCCTGCCTGTTTCAATAGTTAGTAAACCGTAAGGTTCGCCCACCAATTTGACTTTGTCCTGAAACTGATCGCCTATTTTTTTAAGAAGCTCGTCGTTTGCTAGCTTACCCATTATTGTATTCCGTATGACGCTAATAGTTTCTGATACTGGGGTTCATTCCGGCGGCGCAACGTTTCAGTCTGCACCAGCTTTTGAATATTGATAAAGCCGTCAATAATTGCTTCAGGGCGCGGCGGGCATCCGGGTACGTACACGTCGACAGGTATTACTTCATCTATGCCCTGCAAAACAGAGTAAGTATCGAAAATACCCCCGCTTGATGCACAAGCTCCAACTGCCATTACCCAACGGGGTTCCGCCATTTGGAGGTATACCTGTCGTAGCACAGGGCCCATTTTTTTAGCGATGGTACCCATCACCATCAAAAGATCGGCCTGGCGGGGCGAAAAGCTTAAACGCTCAGCTCCAAACCTCGACAAGTCGTAATGAGATGCCATTGTGGCCATAAACTCAATACCACAACATGAAGTAGCAAAGGGTAAGGGCCAAAGCGAGTTGGAGCGGGCAATACCTATCACTTTATCAAGCGAAGTGGCAAAAAAACCAGCGCCCTCTACACCTGCCGGTGCATCAACTAATTGAATATCACTCATGATCTATTTCAAACAAAACCATTTCAAATATTGAACGGGCAAATTTACAATTAAATACGATGTAAAAGATACAGTATGATGACGTAAATGTATTTAGAACCAGTCTAAACAGGCCTCGGGATCAATCCCAATCCAGCGCGCCCTTTTTTATGATATAGATAAAACCCAATAAAAGCGTACCCATAAAAATAAACATATCAATCATCCCGGTTCGGCCCAGTTCTTTGAAATTTACTGCCCAGGGATACATAAATATCACTTCCACGTCAAATAGCACGAAAAGTATGGCAACCAAAAAATATTTAATGGAGATCGGCGTCCGCGCGTTACCTATTACCTCAATTCCTGATTCAAATGGCGTCAGTTTATCTTTCGTTACTCTTTTAGGGCCAATTTTATGGGTTACAAACATGGTGGTAACCACAAAACCCAGCGCCACCAGCATTTGAAATATGATGGGCAAATAATTAACGGGCAAACTTTGTGCTTCCATGCTGCAAATATACAAATGGAACCATAATAAAAAAGCCCCCCGTGAACCGGGAGGCTTTTTTATTTTTAAAAATTATTTTATTTGCTCTTGCCTGCTGCCTTTTTTGCAAAGTAATACTTCACCTGGGCATTGTTAGGATCATTATCCCGCGCCTTCGTGTAAAGATCTAAAGCCTTGGCCTCATCCTTTTCTTTATATTGGGCATATGTACCTAAGTATACATAAGCATTTGCAAGACTGGCTTTTGTTTTATCATCAGGAGCTCCTTTTGCAGTTACCAACTGGATATATTGCTCATAATATGGTTTAGCCAGCCCTTTTATATTATTTCTGTCGCTTTCTTCCAAATCCTTTACATAGGCGTGGTATAATACAACAGTTATATTCGGCGTCGGGGCCTTATGCTCAACATACGAAAATGCAGTGTCGGCTTTAATAAGCAACGTTGAATCCGGTTTTGCAGTTTTTGCGCCCGCAGTTGTAGCTGTTGCTGCGGTACTCTGTTGATCATAAGCCAGGTAGTAGCTTAATCCCTCACGGAAATAGTCTCCAAGTTTCGCCTGGCGTGATTTTTCGACAAAAGTTTTATAAGCGTCACCTGCCTCAACATATTTTCCGGAAGCGTATAACGATTTAGCAATATCGCCATACAAGTCTACCTGGGTGGTATCAAGCTCCAGTGCTTTACGCAAATCCATAACGCCTAATGAGTCATTTTTATTCCCCATTTCCAAACGCCCTTTAACAAGGTAATCTCTTGGGATAATACGCTTTGGACCGGCTTCGTTTACCCATTTATTAATGGCCGCTAAACCGGCAACGTAATCTTTATTTTCCAATGCTGCATAAGCAATATACCGGTAAACCCTTAAGTTACTCTTCGCAGATGCACTCAGATCGGTACCTACCTTTTGTAAGGTTACATAATCTTTTGCGTCAATAAGGAAGTCGGCATAACGCATTTGCGATTCAACCGAATAATCGGTTAAGCTTATATATTTTTTATAATTATCTACCGCTTGTTTTATTTTCGCATCGTGTGTAACCGGATCTTTATAGGCCCAGCGTAAGTCTGTTTCGGCCCATTCGCGGTATGCCGGCCCGTAGTTAGGGTCGATAGCCAACGCTGCCTGGAATTGCTTTTCCGAATCTTCAAAATTATCGGCAAATCTCCATAAAACACCTTCAGCCACATTGGCGGCAGCAGATTTTGGGTCAAGCGTTAATGCTGCCGAATATTGTGTATATGCGTCGGTACTCTTTAATTGCGAGCGGTAAGCGTCGCCTAAAGCAACAAATAGCTCAGCATCCTTCGGGCTAACAACGATGCCTTTATTTAGTACAGCGATAGCCGCGTCTGCATCAGCAGGTGCTATGGTTGGTCCGTTTGGCCCTACGCTGCTTCCATGCGGCGGAAACAAGTAAGCGAGGCCCACATATAAAAAAGGCTTGCCATCTTTTTTCACAGCCAGCGTAATTGCCTGGTTAAAATTATTTGTTGCACCGGCATTATCCTTTTCCACGTGTGCCACAGCCCCTAACCCAGCGTAGTTTAATGCTGATTTACTATTCACCGCAATCCCTTTATTGAATGCGGTTTTAGCTGAATCGGAATAATCCTGTTTAAGGTAAACCCAACCAAGGAAAAAGAAATTTTCATCCTTGTCCGCTTGTGTAACCGTAAGGTTTTTTAGCATCGATTTGGCTTTCTGATATTGTTCATCTTCGATAGCTTTTTTTGCATCTGCTAAGCTTTGCGCAAAAACTGATGAAATTGTAAATATCAATCCCAATCCTAAGCCGGCGATTTTACTGATCATTTTCATTATTGTTATTCGTGTTAAGTTAATATTTACGGTAAGCGTAAGCGCCGCACTGTTTTAATTTTGTAACTGCCTGATTTTGCTGTATCTATATTTTTAAAAATGCAATTATATATTTTTTTGACTGCATTTACACAAACTAGTTTAACTTGTTTATTTATTGCCTTATTTTGTGCTCTATTGTAATCTCCCTCCCCGGCACGTCATCCGGCAGCAGGCCTGATTTCAATATTATCCTTTGCCCCCGCTCGCCTCGCAGGAATGCAGCAAATTCCATTCCCAGCCCGTATTTTCCGGTACAATTTAAAATATACAAATTCCTGGTGAGGGGATATTGCTTTAGCGCCAGGGTAGTTTGTGATGGTGTGAAGTACTCTTTGGACGATGCTTTGCCAATATCATCCTGTATTCCCACAATTTTAACCTTTTGTACCGCATCAGCGTAGTCCTTATCAGGATCGTTCAGCCAGCTAAAACCTACTATGCCAATGGCATCCTTGTGCTGGCTAACATATTTTATTACTTCCTTGTTTGATTTAAGCGCATAAATATTCTTTTGCTTAAATTCATTGTTACCTGAAAATTGCTTCAAATATCTTACCAAGCCGGAGTTAGGATTATCAAAAACGATATTTTTATCGGATTTAGTATCGCCGTTAAGCATCTTTTTGATTTCACTAACGGTAAATGACGTATCGTTAGATGCCTCATTTACAATTATTGCAACTGCATCAACGGCAAAACGTTCAACAACGGGAACTAAATTCCTCGTTTTTAATACCTTGTACTCCTGTGTATCCAAATCGCGCGAAAGGATCGCCACCCTCAAACTATCTTCAAGCAAAAGATTAACGGCACTATTTTCCGGGGCATACAAAATTTCCGGATGGGCGTTGGTGTAAAGCGCTCTAAAAATATAAAGCTCTTCATCAACTACCGGCTGAAAAGACTCGTCGACAACAATTTCGGTTTTATCCGATGTAAAACGATCAGCACGGTTATTTTTTGGTTTTTGCTTACAGCTATGCAGCAATACGAAGCTCGCCATGGCCACTACCATCAAAACGGCTAATACCGGTTTCAAATTATACTTCATCCTGCCCTCTTTTTAAAAGTCGTGAAAAACGGATAACAGCATAAATAATTATTATCGAGCCAAAAATTATCTTTTGGGTTTTAGTAACGTCCGGAAGCATTCTGTCCCAAAATATAATCATTAATCCTAAAGAACAAAAGCAAATGAATGCTGTGATTCCTAAAATAAGCAAAAACCGCCTTTTGAGCGATTTTTGCCTGTTATTATTAGATAACATTGATTTGTTTATTCTGATGCCAATGTGAAGGATATCGGAACACTGTAAGCAACGCGCACGGGGCGGCCATTTTGTATACCGGGTCTCCAATGCGGCGATGCTTTTATCACACGCACAGCTTCTTCGTCGCAGCCATCACCAATTCCACGGGCAACTTTAACATCTGTTAATGAGCCATCTCTTTCACACACAAAGCTCACAATTACCCTTCCCTGTGTTCCGTTTTCCCTGGCAACAGCCGGATACCGAATATTTTTACCAAGATACCTGCCAAATGCTTCAAGGCCACCCGGAAACTCCGGAACCTTTTCAACAGAGGTAAATATCTTATTTGGATCTTCCTCTGTAACCTTTGCATCTGAATTACCTACCGGTTCATCAATGCTTACTTCGGCATTTTTGTCACCCTTCAAATCCTTTTGCCCGGGATCCTTAATTTCAAGTTCCTTAACGGTTGGTGGTTTGTCTTTCACTTCCACATCCGGTTTAACAACGGGAGGCGGAAACTTAACCTGGTCAACCTTTGGTTTTGGTGGTTCAGGCGGAGGTGGCGGAGGTGGTTTTTTTAAGTCGGGAGGCGGAGGTGACAATACCACATTGGTGATCTTCACCTTTTCTTTACCTTTCGGGATAAATCCCTGGATCATATTGATAATTGTATTTGCTGATATCAACAAAACGAATACAGCAACACCAATAAAAAGAGCCGTACGGGTATTACGCCCATTGTCCCTCCTTAATTCGTATGCACCATAAGCTTTATTTCGATTTGAAAAAACAAAATCAATCCACTTTTGATCTAATATATCTAATTTTGATCCTAACATGTTTTTAGGCTTTATTATTTAATTAACGTAAATAGTTATTATAAAATTACTGATACAAATTTTGTTTTTTCAACTCTGCAATCTCCATTGGTGTAATATCCACAATAGCGTAAGATTGCACATTGGTGATACTCATCTCGTCAAGCGCTGTAACCAAATTCTCGTAATTTGACTTGTCACTCGGTTTAATCAGAACGATCATGAAATTCTGGGGCGCTGCATGAGTTTCTGCTACTTTTTTGCCGTTTTCAATCAACGCTTTGCGTAACCCGTCTTTGCCGAAGTTGTCAACCGTTGGAGCCGATTTACCGGCTTCGCCCATATACCATTCTACTTTATTGTTACTACCTAAAAGTATGGTCATTGACCGGGTGGCTGCAACAGGTAACTGGTTTGTTTTTACCGTTTTATCAGGCATTGCCAGATCCATTGCCTTAGGTTTATTAAGGGTAGTGGTAAGCATAAAGAATGTGATAAGTAAGAAAGCAAGGTCAACCATCGCTGTCAGATCGACACGTGTAGAGGCCTTTTTACTTCTTACCTTCCCGCCTTTATGTTTCCCCCCCCCCGGAGGTATCTAATTCTGCCATTTTATTTCTTTTTTGGTGCTTTTGCCAGCACGGTAATTAAACTGAACTTATTGATTTTTTGTCCCTGTAAAACGCCGATAACAGTTTTGATAACTGGGTATTGTTCTTTTCTGTCACCTTTGATGGCTAATTGCAGGTCTCTATCATGTAACGCTTTATCGGCCTGGCGCGAGGTTAATACCCAATTGGACAACTCGTTGTTTGTCGTTGTATCAGTAGGGATACCGGGCTGCTGATAGGTTTTTCTTTCTTCAACGCTCATATCCAAATATGATTTCAACTGGTTCATTGGCACCCCAAATACTTCCGTTACTGCAAACCGCTCCTGTTCCTCTGGCGTAAATGTGACTTTATATTTTTCACCCATCGCGTTTAACGCTTCCTTACGTATGTCAGAACCCGAAACGGAATAAAACACTTTATTTGTACCGCCAATAGTCACCAGGGCGAGATTATCTTCGGGTACCGGTTGCTCTTTTGATGATGGGGGAACTTCTGCCTTAGTCGGGTCTTCAACTTTGGGCTTTGCTGTTAATATAAAAAACGTGAGTAACAGGAACGCCACATCGCACATGGCTGTCATATCGATAAATGTGCTTTTCCTGGTAACTTTTACTCTGGGCATAATCTGTTAATTTTTTTTAATGATAGTGTATAATGGATATACTATCCGCCCCGGGGTTACCGGGACGGTAAAACTAAGCAATAGCGTTGCCTTATTTGTTTTTGTGTGAGGCAGCAAATGTTTGTACAATACTGAAGCCTGTTTCGTCAATCGCATAAGTCAACTTATCAATTTTCGATGTAAACACGTTATACATTACAATTGAAAGCGCCGAAGTACCAATACCAAACGCCGTATTAACCAACGCTTCAGAAATAGCTGTTGACAGTGCGGTAGTATTAGGTGCGCCTGATGTTGCCAAAGCCGCGAACGCACGGATCATACCAAGTACTGTTCCTAACAGACCTGTTAATGTACCAATTGATACCAAAGTTGCTATTACAGTTAAATTTTGCTCCAGCATAGGCATCTCTAAAGAAGTTGCTTCTTCAATATCTTTTTGAATAGCTAAGGTTTTTTGATCCACATCAAGTGTAGTTTCCAATTCCATTTCGCGGTATTTTTTTAACGCCGATTTGATTACATTGGCAACTGATCCTTTTTGCTTGTCGCACTCAGCGCTTGCAGCATCGATATTACCTGCATTAAGGAAGCTTTGTACTTTCCTCACAAATGCATCTACATTGCCCGTACCTGATGCTTTGTTGATAACCACCAAACGTTCAATAGAGAAAACGATCACAATTAACAAATAGGACATAATTAACGGTACAAGGAAACCGCCTCTGTGAACAGTCCCAAAAATATCCGGAGTACCTTTTTCAACATCACCTCCTTCAAAATGGCTTGAGTCTCCCAATATGAACATGAATATCAAGATTGCAACAAGTAGACAGATTGGGATGGTGAGTGTTGCAAACATGCCTGATGATGAGCTTTCTTTTTTTACAGGGCTAGTTGGTTTTGTTGGTGCGTTTGCCATTACTTTTAGTTTTTAGTTTTAGTTTTTAGTTTATATATAAGTTAGTTAAATGCGCGAAATTTAAGCGATAACAAAAATAGAATTTTAATGAAATAAAAAAACTTTTTAGTTATTCTTTATACTTTTTTAACAAAAAATTCATATTGCCAGTTATAATTGGTGTTACTTAACGCTATGAAAAATAAAAATTGCATTAGCAAATACAATTTTTTACAATAAAACCCATTTTTTTAATAATACCAAGTGATCGCTTATAAAAATTATGTAACTTAACTGATATAGTTTTATAAGGTGGCGTTAATAATTGCGAATTTGCTAAAACGGGTATGCAATCGATAACACAACGTAAAAGGTTTAATCGCAATTTACCTAAATTGTTTGTGATAGAAGAAGTTTTTGACTTATTTATCTCCTTCCGCTAGTCTCCGCCGCATGGATTGCGTTAGCCGCCTGCTTTTTTGGCTTTATAACCATCCGCCACCAGCAACGTTAATACCTTGTCCCTAAAATCACCCTGCACCAATATTTCGCCCTCTTTAACGGAACCGCCAACGCCGCACTTAGATTTGAGTTTTTTCCCAATAAGTTCAAGATCGGCATCATTGCCAATAAATCCATTTATACGCGTAACCATCTTACCCCCTCCTTTACGGTCGAGGTAAATTTTGAGGTTTTGCTGCTGAGGGGGCAACGTTGATGAATTGTCTTCCGTAATTTCCTGGTATTGAAAATCCGGATCAGTTGAATAGATCACACCTGTAAAATTCTTTTTCGCCATATTGCTAAGTTAAAATGTCTTAAGTCAGAAGCATTAAGTCAAAAATACTGAATAAATCTGCTTATGACTTCCGACTTGAGACTCAAGACTTATTATAGGCACTACCCACGATTACTTTTAACGAATTCGGCACAACTTCAATTTTGGCATCCGTCCCCATAATTTGTGGCTCGCCGTCGAGGTGGACAGGGCCCGGGTTGTTCCGTTTAATATTAATGTGTTTACCCTTAATAATCTCTACGTATTTTGTTTTATCTGATGTTTTTGTCATCATGCGGATTCCCATTTCAGGAAACCGCCAAAGGGGGAATTTCTTTATTATACAAATATCTAATAGCCCGTCCTGTACAGACGCATTTGGCGATATATGTGCATCGTTACCATACTGTGATGAATTTGCAAAGCTCAGCATGAATGCTTTTCTTGAATAGGCCGTGCCATCTATGTCTAACTGGTAGTTTTCCGATTTATATTTTGCAAATTCCTGGATCGAAGATTTAATATAGGTAATAAATCCCCGCTTCTTTCCGTGCGAAAACACCTCGCTTATATGTGCGTCAAATCCCATTCCGGCCATATTAAAAAATGGCTGCCCGTTTAATTTTGCAGAGTCGATAATTTCAAGATGCCCGCTGCTCAAGTTTTTTATGGCTTTTGCCGTATCCATAGGAATGCCGAGAAAGCGGGCGAGGCCATTTCCCGATCCGAAAGGGATTATTCCCAATGTAGCCGGGGTACCAACAATTGCCGAAGCTATCTCATTTACGGTACCATCGCCACCTACAGCTACTATTACCTCAAATACGTTTACCGCCTCTTTAGCGATCTGCCTGGCATGTGCCACACCATCAGTAAAAACAACGGTGGCTTTAAAGGTAGTCGCATCAAGGTTTTTTTCAATCAAGTCAGGAACGCCATCCTTTTTCTTCCCGCCCGATATCGGGTTTATAATAAATAACGCTTTACGTTCCAACTAAATATAATTTCTGCTGCCAAAAGTAAATGTATTTTCGGCTTTGTAAAAATTGTTTTATTTTAGCCGCCTGAAAGTGGACTGATTTAATTGTCGCATTGCTATCTCCCAGCTATCGGGATTGGACATGGACCGGATTGCAACCACGTAAAAAAGTGCTAAAACCTGCTTCTTTTACTACGATCCTTTAAATCTTCTTTTCATTTGTTTACGTAAAAACGCAACATGTTAGGTCCTTACCTGACTTATGTTTGATTTTAATTTACTTTAGTTATAAAAATATATGTCTTATTTATTTACTTCCGAGTCCGTATCTGAGGGACATCCTGATAAAGTGGCCGACCAGATTTCGGATGCTTTGATTGATCAATTTTTAGCTTTTGACCCCGAATCAAAAGTTGCCTGCGAAACCCTTGTTACTACAGGCCTTGTTGTTTTAGCGGGAGAAGTAAAATCGAAAGCTTACCTCGACGTTCAGAAAATTGCCCGCGAGGTAATTAACAAAATTGGCTACACCAAAGGCGAATATATGTTTGACGGCAATTCGTGCGCCGTGTTATCAGCCATACACGAGCAATCGCCGGATATTAACCAGGGTGTTGACCGTACCGCAAAAGAAGAGCAGGGCGCCGGCGACCAGGGGATGATGTTTGGTTACGCCACCATTGAGACCGACAATTATATGCCCCTGGCTTTAGATATTGCCCACGCGCTTTTAATCGAGCTTGCAGCAATCCGTCGGGAGGACAGCGAAATAAAATATCTTCGCCCCGATGCCAAATCACAGGTTACCCTGGAGTATGATGACAACAATCAGCCCGTGCGCATTGATGCGATCGTTATCTCAACGCAGCATGACGATTTTGATGAGGAAAAAACAATGCTGGCAAAGATCAGTAAGGATATTATCAGTGTACTGATCCCCCGTGTAAAGGCAAAATACCCAAAATACGCACATTTTTTTAACGACCATATTAAATATCACATTAACCCTACCGGCAAGTTTGTCATAGGCGGCCCGCATGGCGATACCGGCTTAACGGGCCGTAAAATTATTGTTGATACCTATGGCGGTAAAGGCGCGCATGGCGGCGGTGCTTTTTCAGGCAAGGACCCTTCAAAGGTCGATCGCTCGGCTGCTTACGCTACCAGGCATATCGCCAAAAACCTGGTAGCCGCCGGCGTATGTAACGAAGTGTTGGTGCAGGTATCATACGCTATCGGCGTGGCACAACCGATGGGGATTTACGTAAACACTTACGGCACAGGCAAAGTTGGTTTAAATGACGGCGAAATAGCAAAGAAAGTTGAATCAATATTTAATATGACTCCTTATGCCATTGAAACCCGTTTTAAATTGCGCAATCCTATATACAGCGAAACCGCCGCTTACGGCCACTTTGGCAAACCCAGCACGGTGGTTAACAAAACCTTTACAAGTCCGGAAGGCCATGTAGTGACCAAGGAAGTGGAGCTATTTACCTGGGAGAAACTGGATTACGTAAATAAGGTAAAGCAGGCCTTTGGCTTATAATTTGAATGTGTGATTTGAAAATCAAATCGATCTTCAAATCAGCACATTTTCAAATCTGAAAATTAATCGCTCAATCCCCTAAGGGATCAATTGCGGCGGTCTCCACCATTAGCATCACTGTTTTCTCAGGCGCCCTGGTGCGGTGAACCACACCTTTGCTAACAGTAACTCCCTGCATTGGATTTAATTCGAAGGTTTTGTCTTCCAAATCGACATAAAGTTTTCCCTCCAGCACAAAAAAGAATTCGTCGTCGTCATCGTGTTTGTGCCAGTGATACTCACCTTCAACAATACCGATACGGGCTACGCTATCATTAATCCTGGTAAGGGTTTGGTTAAACCATTTTTCCTTGTTTTCGGCAACAATTGCCGGCACATCCACCAATTCCAAATGATCATATTTAATGTTCATTTGTTGGTTGTAATTATATTTTTCAGGCATTCTGGTATGATTTTAAATCTCAGTTGTGTTAGTCTGTTCAAAAGTAAAATTACCGATTTGCCGTGAAAATTTAAGCCCTTCCCATCTTCAAATCAACGAACTCCAAATCTTCAAATTAACTTCCCTTCTCCCCCAGCGAAAACCAATTTCCCGAATCATCTTTAAACAGGGCCTCGAAACCATAAAATTCCTTTGTTGGCGGCTTTGTAAATTCCACGCCTTTGGCTTTTAGCTCCTCGTAAGTCAGCAGTAAATTATCGCATTCAAACACCCCGAAACCAAAGGTGCCCTTGCTCACCAGTGCTCTCATCTGTGCAGCCGAATCTTTTGAAAACATCATTCCTTCATCTATCGACATTAAAGCGATCTCCAGGTCGGGTTGCTCCGGCGGACAAACAGTTAACCACCGCATGCCCGGGCCCATTGGCGCGTCCGTGTTCACTTTAAAACCGAGTTTATTAACGTAAAACTCATAAGCGCTATCTTGATTTAAGACAAATACGCTAACGTGGTTCATTTTTGTGATCATTGTTTTGATTTTGATTGAACCAAAAATGGGCAGTTTTTTATCATATCACTTCTTCAAAATTGCGATAATTTAGGGAGTTGTGAATGGTGAGTGGTGAATAGTGAGTTTAGTAGCGTATGAAAAAACCAATGACTCAATGACCTAATGACTCAATGACTCAATGAATGACCAAATCCGTCCAGCCGTTCTTTTCAGCAAAACAATTTGGAACAAATTTGAGCGGCGCACTTGCCATTTCCGCCAATTTTCGACGTTGTTGAATTTGAAAGGCCGATGGCGTTTGCCCAACCATTCTTTTAAATAAACCGGTGAACGAGCTTACGCTTTCAAAACCTACTGCATAACAAACGTCCGAAATACTTATGTCCGAGGTCAAAAGTTGTTTAGCTTTTTCAATCCGCACGAAGGAAAGGTACTGATGCGGCGTTTTTTTATAAACAGAATTAAACAGCCGGATGAAGTGAAATTTTGAAAAGAAGGCTTCATCCGCAATATTATCCAGGTCGATTTTATCCGCAAAGTTCTTATCTATAAACAGCTTTGCATAAACCAAACGGCGGTAAAGGTATATTTTAGGATAAAGATTTTGCACCATAATAATTATTAACGGATGACCTTTTGCAAGTATAATTGCAGCAGCATGAAGGTATTTATAATAATGTTATGATTTACCCTGCGTGAAAGATTTATAAATGCAATCACAGGGGTCTGGAAGCGTGTAACAATTCCTATATTTATAAATCAAACTATTACAATTATTCCTTTCGTTATTCCCAAAAAATGAAATTAAAAATCTTCGCTCTCTTGCTGTGCATCCTGACCCTGCAAGCTACCGCCCAAAAATCAACAGCTATAAATAAGGACCCTCGTTTTAAGGGGCTGGACACTGCCTTTGCACGGGTGCTCAAAACCTGGCATGCGGCTGGCTTTTCTGTAGCTGTCGTCGTAAAGAATAAAGTGGTGTATTCGGCAGGTTTTGGCTATAGCGATGTTGAAAAGAAAATGTCCGCAACGGCAAATACACTTTTTGCCATAGGTTCCTGCTCAAAAGCATTTACCGCCTCATTGATCGGCAAGCTACAAAAGGATGGCAAACTGGAACTTGATAAACCGGTAACCAATTATCTGCCTTCGTTAAAGTTTTATAATGACGGGATGAATAATACAATTACTCTAAGGGATATGATGAGCCACCGTACAGGGCTGCCAAGGTACGATCTGTCATGGTATTTCTTCAATACACCATCAACAGACAGCCTTGTACAACGCATACAATATATGGAGCCAACATTCCCGGTAAGGCAACGGTGGCAATACAACAACTTTATGTTTGCGGCCCAGGGCGACCTGGTTGAGAAACTATCAGGAAAAAGCTGGGGCGATAACATAAAGGAGAAGTTTTTTGTACCCTTAGGTATGACCCGTTCTGACGTCAACATTCCTGAAATGGAGAAGACGGACGATATTGCTGCCGGCTACGGACTAAAAAAAGACAGCATTATTAAAAAACTTGATTACTACCATATTGATGGCATGGCACCGGCGGGGGCCATTAACAGCAGTGCAAACGATATGGCTAAATGGTTAATCACCTGGATAAACGATGGCAAATACGAAGGCCAGGAGATTATTCCGGCCGGTTTTCGTAACGAGGCAATCAGTTCGCAATCCATTATCGATGGGGCATTGCCGGGTAAAGAAGAGCCGGGCATTTATTTTGCCAACTACGGTTTTGGATGGATGCTGCAATCATATAAGGGACATTACCGTGTTGAACATGGTGGTAATATTGATGGATTTTCAGCAAGCACCTGTTTTTTCCCAGCGGATAGCATAGGCATTGTTGTATTATCCAACCAGAATAATTCGGCCGTGCCAAGCATAATAAGGAATTTGATTTCCGACAGGATGCTCAACCTTAAATACCACGACTGGAACAGCGACCTAAAGCACGCCGCCGATAAGGCGAAAGCGGAAGCAGTCAAGGTGGAAAAGGAAAAAAATACCAGTGGCGTAAAACATAATCCGGCAACACATGCATTGGCTGATTATGCCGGAAGCTTCAGCAATCCCGGCTATGGCACTTTTAGGATTCGTTTGATAAAAGATTCACTGTTTGTAAAAACGGCTTCCAGGACACTTTGGCTGCGACACGCCAACTTTGACACTTTTGACGTTTATAATAAAGACGTGAAGGATGGCATTGATACTTCGGAAAAAGCTGGGTTGCAAATACAGTTCCGGATAAATTTGGCCGGCGATATCGATAGTTTTGAAAGCCAGCTTGAGGGCGGGTTAAAACCGATAGTATTTACACGCGTAGCCGAGGCCAAACCGCTTACCGCTGCCGAACTGCAAAAATATGTGGGCGACTATGAGCTGGCGGGTATAACAGCAAAAGTTTACGTTAAAGATGGGAAAACCCTGTACGCCCTGGTGCCCGGTCAGCCGGATTACGAACTTGTGCCTATTGGCAACGACAAATTTTCCCTGAAAGTTCTAAGCGGCTTTTATCTTCAATTTGGGCCCGCAGGTTCAGACAAAATTACGGAGGCTACGTTTATACAGCCTAACGGGAGTTTTAAGGCAAAGAAAAAATAAGCTGGCAATTTGCATCGGCCGACCGTAAAAACTAAGCCTGCACTCTTAATTGATTTTACATTGCGAGCGCTATGTCATTATTTCGGCAATTACTTGCTATATATTGAAATTTTCACTAAATAAGCGTACCTTTGCGCAAAATTTAGAGGCGCATCTGCATGCAAAAAATAAGAAATATAGCGATCATCGCTCACGTTGACCACGGTAAAACTACCCTGGTTGATAAAATATTACACAGCTGTTCTATTTTTCGTGACAACGAACAAACCGGCGAACTAATACTGGATAATAACGACCTTGAACGCGAACGCGGCATTACAATCGTTTCGAAAAACGTTTCGGTAATGTATAAGGATGTTAAGATCAATATTATTGACACCCCTGGTCACGCCGACTTTGGCGGCGAGGTTGAACGTGTACTGAAAATGGCCGACGGTGTTTTGTTATTGTGCGATGCTTTTGAAGGCGCGATGCCCCAAACACGGTTTGTAACACAAAAGGCATTGGCTTTAGGCTTAAAGCCTATTGTTGTTGTAAACAAGGTTGATAAAGAAAATTGCCGCCCCGAAGAAGTTTACGAACAAATATTCGAGCTGTTCTTTAACCTGGAAGCTACCGAAGATCAATTGGATTTCCCGGTAATCTACGGTTCGTCAAAACAGGGCTGGATGAGCACAGATTGGAAAGTACCTACAGATAATATTTTCCCGTTGATGGATGCGATTCTTGAGAACATCCCTCCTGCCCCTATCAGCGAAGGTACTTTGCAAATGCAGATCACGTCTTTGGATTATTCGTCATTCGTTGGCCGCATAGCTATTGGCCGCGTTGCCCGCGGTACCATTAAAGAAAACATGCCGGTATCATTAGTTAAACGCGATGGTACTATCCAAAAATCAAGAATAAAAGAACTTTATACTTTTGAAGGACTTGGAAAAGTAAAAACATCAGAAGTAAGCTCAGGTGATATTTGCGCGGTTGTAGGTATCGATGGTTTTGATATTGGTGATACCATCGCTGATTTCGATAAGCCGGAACAATTGGCGGTTATCAAAATTGATGAGCCTACCATGAACATGTTGTTCACCATCAACACTTCGCCATTTTTTGGCAAGGAAGGTAAATTTGTGACCTCACGTCACCTGCGTGATCGCCTTTATAAAGAAATGGAAAAGAATTTGGCGCTTAAGGTTCTTGAAACTGAGTCGCCGGATTCATATTTGGTATATGGCCGTGGTATTCTCCATTTATCGGTGTTGATCGAAACCATGCGTCGTGAAGGATACGAATTGCAGGTTGGACAACCACAGGTTATCATCAAAGAAATTGATGGTGTTAAATGCGAGCCTGTTGAAACCCTTATAGTTGACGTACCGGGTGAAGTTGCGGGTAAAGTGATCGAACTGGTTACGCAACGCAAAGGCGACTTGCTGGTAATGGAACCAAAAGGAGACTTACAACACCTTGAATTCGACATTCCTGCACGCGGCATCATCGGCTTGCGTAATAACGTATTGACAGCAACCGGTGGCGAAGCCATTATGGCTCACCGCTTTAAAGCATATGAACCGTGGAAAGGTACAATCCCGGGCCGCTTAAATGGCGTGCTGGTATCGATGGACAGCGGTAAAACTACTGCCTTTGCTATCGACAAGCTGCAGGATCGCGGTCGTTTCCATATTGATCCCGGAGTTGACGTTTATGAGGGACAGGTTTTAGGCGAGCATATCCGCGATAATGATTTGGTTATTAATCTTACCAAAGGAAAGCAATTGACCAACATGCGTGCCTCCGGTAGCGATACCAACGTACGCATTGCCCCGGCAATAAAATTCTCATTGGAAGAATCTATGGAATATATCCAGGCTGATGAATACATTGAGGTAACTCCTCAAAGCATCCGCATGCGTAAAATATTCCTGAATGAAAACGACCGGAGAATAAACGCCAAGAAGTTTCAGAATCAATAATATTGATGAGATACAGAAATTGGTTTATTACATAAATGTTAAAAAGGCTGTCATACATCGACGGCCTTTCCTTTTATCTCAATTTACTATCGGCAAAATAAGTCATTGCGCTTCGCATAAACGCGGCAAAAGCAGGATTTGTTTTTCCGTCTTCCGCCATATACCGGTCGTCTGTGGCGTATAACTCCGCCAAGCCTTTATATTGTGAAGCCTTTAGATCCGTAGGGTCAGATATACCCCAAAAGCTACGGATATTCGCATAATGCCGGGCTATCTGTTCCTGCACCCGCTCACTTTCGGGATCCTCACCTGCCAACAATCCCAGTTCCTGCCTAATTTCTTTTTGATCAGCCTTTAGCCTTTCTATATCCAGTTTCGGCATTTCCAGCAAGGCCTTTTCCGACCGTATAACGGCATCTTCACCCCATTTTTCAATAGCCTCTTTACGCAGGATCATAGCTTGATCGCGCGGCATACCTTCATATAATTCTTCGTAGTTTTGCATGGTTTTGTTTTTTAAATGATTAACAGTTTTGTTGATGGTATTCAGCAAAGTATCGAGTCGTTCTTTTTTGGCAAGCAGGGCGGCCTTGTGTCCCTCAAGCGCCTGTACAAGGTCAAAATCAGGATCATCAAGAATATGGCCGATCTCTTTCAAAGGAAAATCAAGCTCTCTATAAAATAATATCTGCTGAAGCCGCAGCAACTCCGTTTCACCATATTGGCGATATCTTGCTCTTGAGCGCATTGAAGGCTTTAGCAGGCCAATTTTGTCGTAAAGGTGAAGTGTGCGCACGCTTACCCCCGCCAGTTTAGCTAATTGTTTTACACCGTAATTGGTTTTCATTTCCCGTTACTTTAATACTTGTTTGCAAAGCTATGCTATGACGTAAGGTAAGAGTCAAGTGTTTTTTGAAAATATTTTTTTTACAGAGTAATTAAGCATTAAATCACTCTCCCCATGCCGGCTACCGGCCATTCAACCAAAAACAATACATTTGTGGAAATATGCGTTTTCCCACTATCCCAGGATTTGATCAACAGGCATTTGAAAAGTATTTTAAAAATACCGGGATGCTGTTTGTTGGGCGGGTTGGCAGTTTACTGATTAAGTTCATCGTAAGCATCAGTGTCGCTAATTATCTGCAACGCGCCAACAACGGGATATTGACCGGTGGTACTGTTTATATTTATTTCTTTTCGGCTATTGCCACCCTCGGGCTCGATCAATTTATTGTTAAAGAACTGCACCAATTCCCCAATAACCGTGACCAAATATTGGGGACCTCTTTTTGGATGAAGGTACTTGCCGGCTTCGCCTGTATTCCGCTTATTTATGTGGCTTATCTTATTTATCCTGCAAAAGGAACGCCTTACAGTTACGTATTTATTTTCTCTGTTATCGGGATTATTCAGGCCTTTAACGTAATTGATTCGTATTTCCAGTCACAGGTACAATCGAAGTACATTATGCAGGTGCAAATAGCGGGGAACGTGGTATCAGCTATTGTTAAACTATTGCTGATTTTCACCCGGCAGCCGCTATTATATTTTGTGTACGCTTACACATTTGATTTTTTACTTTTATCAATCGGTTATTATTTTACCTATCAAAATAAGCAAAGAAGCATATTCAAATGGACCTTTAATTTAAAGCTGGCAAATAAGCTGCTTCTATATTCATGGCCGCTCATCATATCCGGTATAATGGTTTCGCTTTATATGAAAATTGACCAGATTATGCTGCAAAATATGGCCGGGGTTAAAGAAGCAGGCGCATACGCCACCGTGGCGTCGTTAAGCGAAGCATGGAACTTTATACCATCAGTAATTGTAACTTCATTATTCCCGGCAATTCTAAACGCCAGGCGTGATAATGCAGAAAGGTACAAAAAGCGCGTACAGCACATGTACGATCTGATGGTATACCTTAGCCTGCCCACTGCCATCGTGATAACTTTCGCAGCCCCGCTTATCTATAAATTGTATAAGCCTGAATATGCTTATGCTGCCCCGGTATTGTCGGTACATATCTGGTCGGGTATATTTGTTTTTTTGGGAGCAGCCAGCGGCCAGTATTTAATTGCCGAAAATTTCAATAAACTCACCTTTATCCGCACCGGCTTTGGTGCGATTGTAAATATTGTTTTAAACCTTGTATTAATACCCGGGATGGGAATGATGGGTGCGGCAATTGCTACGTTAGTGGCCTATGCAAGTTCAACTTTATTTATTATTTTTATCCCGAAAACCAGATCGCAAGGCATTATGATGTTAAAATCTTTATTATTCTTGCCGACAATACAAAAGTTTATAAATAAATAATTAACTTCGACACGATATTGTGAGTATATGAAAAAAAACCTAACCTATTCGCTTGTTGCAATAATAACAGTCTTATTTACATTGCAGTCTTGTACTAAAACGCCATCTGCGATTGAAAAATTGAAAAAGTCATGTCTATATAGTAATAAGATTGACTACTTTAAAAAGTGGGCCAATACCTATACTGAAATAGACCTGCTAACTCCTTCGGGCGCGGTTCAAAGTAAGTCGTTTATTTATCCGCTTGGCTACTTTCAATTAAGCAGCGATGGCACCTATGCCGTTTTAAGCGACAATGTCCCTCAAAACGGAAACTGGACTATTAATGACAGCTGCCAGCTTGTCCTTGATCCACTATCCAATATCGAAAGAAGATTTGACGTGCTGTTGTTAAGCAATGATTCACTTACTATTCGTCGGACAACACCAACCACCAGGTATATACAGCATTACACTCCATATAGATGCCCTTCTGTTAGCCAACTCGAAAAGCAATGGGACAACACTTACACAAGTGAACAAAATTATACCAGCACCACGCTTGGTTTTACAACCTTTATTTATCCTACGGGCTTTTTTACACTAAACAGCGATATGACTTATAACGTATTTAGCGATGGCGTACCGCAAAATGGGCCGTGGGAATTAGATCCTACCACCTGCAAGCTTGTATTGGATAAAAATAGTCCGGCTCAAAGAGCATTTGATATTCAAAAGATCACAACCGACACCTTGATAATCTGGAGAAAAGATACTGTTGCCAAGATCAATTATCAGCAGCATTATTTAAAGCATTAATTTACGAGTTTAAAGAACAGGGTTCTCAGCGTTTTCGCAGCGAGCTGATAACCCTGATCTTGTAAAAAGTTATAAATTTCTGAATTATTCAGATTACTGAAATCCAATTGATCTTCAACGAGTATGTGTTGAGGTTTATATTTTTCCCAATTATTTGATTGTAATACCTGCATATCTAAACCCTCGACGTCGATTGTTAAAAAGTCAATCTGTTGTCCTGCCGGTAAGTAGTTGTCAAGCACTTCAGCCAATGGATAGGTTTCGATTTCCAGCTCCTTAATAATTTTGTATTTTTTTGATGTATTGTTCCGCTCTTCCGAAAGTTCTTTTGAGAATCCATTAAGAGCGGGCTCATTAAAACAATAAAATTTGAGCTTACCTTTTTTGCTGCTGATGCCTATATTTAAGTTTATATCACGTGATCTGAAAAGCTTAAAAACTTTTAAGGCCGAAGGAGTTGGTTCAATATTAATTCCTTTCCAGCCCTGTTTATAAAAATATAGTGTATTCGAAAACCTGTAGGGATGATGGGCGCCCACGTCAATATAATACCCTTTATATTTCTTTTTACCCTCATAAAATGAGCGTAAAACCATATCCTCGCCTTCCTGCGAGTAAGAAGTATAAGATTTAAAATGATGAACGGGTAAATATTTTAATATTAGTTTTTTTATCGTTAACATTTGGCTAAAATAGTAATTATGCTTAAAACGATAAGAGATTTCCAGATGTAAATAAACGCGTTGTGCGATTAATGAAATTATTTTATATTTGATAGCACACATTAATGCATTAAAGCCTAAACCTTTACAATACTCTTTAAATGACTAAACACATTACCAGGCAACTTACCATATCTTTATTTATATTGCTTTTTCCATTAGCAATATTTTGCCAGGCACCTTCACCGCAATGGGTGAAGGACATCGGCGGACCAGGCGATAGTAAACCGTCAGGGATGGTTGTCGATGCTCAAAATAATATCTATATAACTGGTTATTTTACCGGAACCGTTGATTTTGATCCGTCAGCCGGTGTGAAAAATTTAACTTCTAATGGCGGCGACGATATTTATGTCGCGAAGTACAAGCCTGACGGAACATTAATATGGGCGGAGTCCATGGGCGGAAATGCCCTTGACCAGGCTAATTGCATGAACATCGATAAAGATGGCAATATAACAATCATTGGCCAGTATCAATCTTCTAACTTTGATGCCGATCCGGGTCCCGGAGTATTTAATCTTCAAAATAATGGTACAGATGACATTTTTATTATCCATTTGGATACAAACGGAGCCTTTTTGTGGGCGAAGACTATCGGTGGAGATTCGACTGATCGCGGCGAAGAGGTAAGTACCGATAAGCAGGACAATGTTATAACCACATCAATATTTCAGACAAGTATAAATGTATCCGGAAATACAATAAATGCAGCGGGCAGTATTGACGGTTTGATTATTAAATATGACCCTTCGGGAAATTTACTTTGGACAATAAACCTCGGCCAAACAAATACTACTCAGGTATTTGGTAACAGAACTGATAGCAATGGGAACATTACCGTATCGGGTACTTATAACGGATCGGTTGATTTTAACCCGTTGGGTGCTGCTCATATATTAAATAGCGCTTCATCCAATGATATATTTGTTGCAAAGTATACGTCCACCGGTCAATTAATGTGGGTTAATACTATAACCGGCACCTTAGTTAATGACCAATCAGTAATAAGCATCGATTCACAGGACAATGTATATTTTACCGGTGCATTTTTCAGCCCGTTGACTTTTAACGGGAACGTTACGATCAATCCCGTCGGGATTCAAGATATGTTCATCGCTAAGTATTTGTCTACCGGTGGTTTTCAGTTCGTTAAATCTATAGGCGGGAGCGGTGGGGCGGGTTATGTATACCAACTCGAAAATGATCAGAATAACAATGTATATCTTACGGGTTACCTAAAAGGAACGATGGATTTCAATCCTGATCCGAGTATCTCGACCAATATATCCAGTCATGGGCAGCAGGATTTCTTCCTTGCGCAGTATGATCAAAATGGAAATTATGTATACGCTTTTGGAGGAGGCAGTGCTGTTTGCAGCCAAACAGTTGGTAATGAATTAGCAATTGACAATACCAATACTCCTGTATTGGCAGGCGCATTTTGTTCAACGGTTAACTTCGATCCAACTAATTGTTCAACATTAAATGTAACCGCAATAAACGGTTTAACCGATACTTATATAGCTAAATACTCAAACTCAACCTTTTCAATTATTGGCAATAACGTCATATCCGCCCCTTTCATTACAAGTTTTTGCACAAGTGGAACTCCAGGGGCAATTGTGGGCGCGGTACCCACCGGCGGTCCGGGGACCTATAGCTATCAATGGCAAAGTTCCGCAGATAGTATAACCTTTGTGGATATATCAGGGGCCGTTTCAAAGGATTACAGTCCCCCATCGTTAAATATTACTCGATATTATCGCCGTAAAGTATCTGTCACTTGCACCACTCCTCCGACTAATAGCAACATAATAGGTATTAAAATTCAACAATCCTTATCAAACAACACAATAACAGCGCCTGCAATTATCAGCTTTTGCGCTGTTGGTGATGCTGCCGTTATTGTCGGCAGTACCCCATCAGGTGGCAATGGCAGTTTCAACTATCAGTGGCAAAGTTCATTAGATAATGTAACTTTTACAGATATAACCGGCGCAACTTCAAAGGACTATGATCCGCCATCCATAACTGTAACAACCTATTACAGACGAACAATAACCTCAGGGGCTTGCACAGTACCGTTAAATAGCGGGTCAGTATTGATTACAATATTTCCATTGGTTTCCAACAATGTAATTACAGCACCTTCGGCCACCAGTTTCTGTGTGAGCGGCGATCCTGGAATAATAACGGGCAACACACCGACCGGCGGCAACGGCGCTTATACTTATCAATGGCAAAGTTCCGCCGATAATATAAATTTTGCCGACCTTTCGGGAGCTACGGCTATAAGTTACGATCCTCCTGTTTTGTCTGCTACTACTTACTTTAGGCGATTGGTTGTTTCAGGACTCTGTAATACTCCGCTGATAAGTAATGTAACAACTATCACAATTATTAGTAGTCCACCTACCCCTATTCCTGTCAACCCCACGGTGCAGATTTGCACCGGAAATGGAGCAACGCTGGCCGTTTCGTCGCCGCAACAAGGGCTGATTTACAACTGGTATGATTCTGCGGCAAAAACTAACCTGGTATTTACAGGTACAGTTTTTTTAACTCCGGCGCTTAGCGCGGGTATAACTTACTATATAGAAGCCACAAATGGCTCGTGCCCCAGTCCAATTCTTGCGAACGTACAGGTTATCGTGAATAGTGCGGCTGCATCTCCAACAGTGCTCAACAATGCAGTTGGGGTTTGCTCGGGGACCTCAGCTTCAATAGGTATTTCAAATCCTCAATCGGGCTTTACTTATAATTGGTACTCAACCTCCGCTAACGGAACTTCACTATTTACCGGTACCAATTTTACAACTCCGGCATTAAGTTCAAGTACAACGTATTATGCCGAGGCGGTAAACGCTTCAGGTTGTCCTTCGTCAACCCGAACTCCGGTTAATGTCACAGTTAATTCGTTACCGCAAATCACCGGCCAGGGCACCTCCGTTTGTCCTGGTTCATCCGCAACAATAACGGCTTCCAGTACAGATCAAAATGCCACTATAAATTGGTATCCCAATTCAGCCGGGGGCAATATATTGTTTACAGGACTAACTTTCACCACTCCGGTTATAAATAGTAATACAACTTATTATGCGGAGGCAGTCGACAACAATACAGGATGTATTTCGACAAATCGAAGTCCCGTCCAGGTTATTTTATTACAGCCGCTGGCCGCCCCGGTTGTCACAATAGGTTCAACCACAAATTCAAGCGTTACCTTTCAATGGACTGCGGTGAGCGGCGCCGCAGGTTACGAGGTTAGTATTGACAATGGCCAAACGTTTGCTACTCCAAGCTCGGGAGTAAATGGTTTAACACATACAGTATCCGGCTTGCAACCTACGCAGACTGTTAGCATTGTGGTAAGGGCTGTCGGCGCATCGCCTTGCCAGCTAAGTCTTAATTCAATAGCCGTTACCTCAACTGCAATTGATCCCCTGGATAACCAAATATTTGTGGCTAATGCATTTACACCTAACGGTGATGGTAAAAATGATGTTGTTTATGTACATAGTTTAAATATAAAAAGCCTAAAATTTTATATATATGATCAATGGGGTGAACTGATTTATACCTCGACAAGTCAGCAGAGTGGATGGGATGGAACGTACAAGGGCTCAAAAGAACCTGTGGGTGTTTATGTTTATTATCTTGAAGCGATTATGAACAACGGGAAGCAAATAAATAAAAAAGGAACAATTACGTTATTAAAATGAAGAAGTTAACATTAACAATAGCGGCATTATTTCTTGCAGGATTAACAACATTATTTGCTCAGGTCGATCCTCATTTTTCCCAATATTATGCGAGTCCTTTGTGGCTCAATTCTGCACTTACCGGTGTGTTCAATGGGACGGGCCGCGTGAGTATGAACGTTAGAGACCAATGGACAAACATAAATAATGGATATAAAACCGGGGGATTTTCTCTCGATTTCCGCCCCACCGAAAAGGCCAGTGTTGGATTTAACATGATCAATCAGGCTGCTGGAACGGCGGGATTCAATTATTTTGCGGCGTACGGTTCATTCGCCTATGGAATTGCGGTCTCGTCTGACGGAACAAAAAAACTTCACTTTGGAATTCAAGCGGGCTTCATCAACCGCAGCTTCGATCAATCTAAACTTCAATTAGACGATCAATACAACCCTACAATTGGTTTTGATCCAACCTTACCAAATTTTGAACATTTTTCGTCAAACACAGCGACGGTATTTGACTCTAACGTGGGGATCTTTTATTTTGATTCTAATCCATCAAACAAAGCAAATGTATTTGCCGGTGTTAGTGTTGCCCATCTTAATGGCGCAAACGATCCGTTTGCGACCGAAGGTATAAAAAGCACACTCCCATTACGGCTTACGTTACATGGAGGGGTTAAAATAGCGGCCTCCGATTTTTTTGATATCACCCCAAATTTTGTCTATATAAAACAAAGCGAAAATCAAATAAAGGCATTGGGCGTTTATGGTGAGTTCAAATTTGATGATGATAAAAATTTATTTCTTGGCGGTATGTATAGCATTAATAATGCCGCTACCGCCGAGGTTGGTTATCATTTGAAAAGTTTCACTATCGGACTAGGCTACGATTTCAATACCTCTTCATTAAATAATGCTACTAACGGACAAGGCGGTTTTGAATTATCATTAAACTATATATTTGGTAAAACTTCAGAAGGCTATCGGGGAACACAGCCCGAATTTTAATTGTAAAACCAAAAACAGTGATTATGTGACGGTATAATTTTATCTTCGCACATCATGGATCAACAGATCATCAGCGGCAATGTCAAAAATGCTTACGACGAGTTTTATCAAAAACACGATGAGGCCTGGCGCATGTTGAGCGCCAAATATAAAGCACAGCATATTATTGATATTTGCAAAGGTCGCGCGTTCAAAAAAGTATTAGAGGTTGGCGCGGGCGATGGCAGTATATTAAAAATTCTGGCCGATCAAAATTTCGCGCCCGAATATCATGCGGTTGAAATATCAGAAAGCGGCGTGGAACACATCAAATCAAGGAACATTAAAGGGCTGCAATCTGTTCAGCTATTTGACGGTTATCATTTGCCTTTTGAGGATAGCAGTTTTGATTTAATTATCCTTTCGCACGTGCTGGAGCACGTGGAACATGAAAGGTTGCTGCTGCGCGAGTTGAAGCGCGTGGCGAGCTACTGCGTAATTGAAGTGCCGCGCGATTATAAAGCCGGCGTTGATAACCGTATCAAACATTTCCTGGCTTACGGGCACATTAACGTGTATACACCCACTTCCCTGCGTTATTTATTACGTACCGAAGGTTTTGAAATAGAAAAAGACCTGCCATCGATGATTGAGCCCGAAGTAACGCGATTTAACACGTATATCAATCAAAAAAAACCGAAAAGCTTTTTAACCAATCTTAAAATAGCGGCAGAGTTTACAGTGAAAAATAACCTTGCCAAAATTTTCGGAAAAAAATTGGAGGAGCAATTTGCCAATGCCTACACCGTTCTGTGTAAAAGGGCCGACCAGCAGTTAGAAATATTCTGATCAATTTCATCTATGCAAAAGCTTGCCCCGATCGCCTTATTTGTTTACAACCGGCCCGAACATACAAGGCGAACGATTAGCTATTTACAAAAAAACCTACTTGCTGACGAATCCCGGTTATTTATATTCTCCGATGCCCCAAAAGCAGATTCCGATCAGGCTAAAGTAGAACAGGTAAGGCACCTTGTTAAGGATGTAACCGGCTTTAAAGCTATTAAAGTAATTGAGCGGAAGAAAAACCTCGGTCTCGCCGACTCTATCATTGACGGCGTTACGCAATTGGTAAATGAATATGGGAAGGTAATAGTATTTGAAGATGACCTGCTTTCATCGGTTTATACGCTCCAGTATTTTAACGAAGCATTAACACGATACGCCGATGAAGAAAGGGTAATGCATATAGGAGCGTATATGTATAATCTAGGTGATAAAAACCTGCCGCAAACCTTTTTTTACCGTGCAGCTTCCAGCTGGGGCTGGGCAACCTGGGCAAGGGCATGGAAAGGTTTCGAACCAGATATCGACAAACTGATCTCACAGTTTGACAAAGAAAAGATAAACCGGTTTTCTATTGAAGGCACCATGAATTTCTGGAAACAGGTTAACGAATTCAAAGCCGGGAAAAACAATTCGTGGGCCATACGCTGGTACGCATCCATATTTTTAAAAGGCGGATTAACGTTAAATCCGTCAGCTTCATTGATTAATAACATTGGGAACGACGGCAGCGGCATACATTCCAACGATGAGGATATCTACCAGGTAAAAATCGCTAAAAAGGCGGTTAAGCAGTTCCCTGCCAAAATTGTGGAAGATCAGCAAGCCTACCAAGCCATTAAACATTTTTTAAAGCATCGCAAAGGCAGCCTGTTTCAGCGCGGATTGCGTTTTTTAAAGCAGCTGCAGGGGAAATATCTTGCAAAAAAATAAAAATCGTAGAGACGCAATACTTTGCGTCTCCCATAAATAAATGTTTTCCGAATCAAATAAATGTATTTTTGAACGATGTTAAAAGTAGTGCATCTAAACACTTACGATGGTAACGGTGGTGCAGGCAGAGCCTGCTTGCGGCTAAACCGCGCACTACTGAACAACGGTATCGATTCCAAAATAATTGTACATTATAAATTCGGCAAAGATCCGCTGATCAAAACCTTTAACTCCAGTCTCATTGAAAAGGCTTATATCGCAGGTACTATTTTAGCCGAGCGAATACTTGCCAAACGATATTTAAAGCCGCTGCGTACTCCTTTTTCATTTACCTGGTTTGGGCGTTCTGTTATCAATCATCCCGATGTTAAAGATGCCGATATCATCCATTTGCATTGGATCAACCACAGTTTTTTAAACCCAAAGCATTTAGCAGAGATAGCGGAGCTAAACAAACCGGTAGTATGGACATTTCACGACAGTAACGCCTTCACCGGCGGATGTCACGTGCGTTATGAATGTGATCATTTTGAAAGGGAATGCGGCGAGTGCCCCTTATTAAAAAATGCAGCGCCAGATGACATTTCGCACCAGGCATGGTTGCAAAAGAGCGACGCTTATGGTGTGTTGGATTTTACAGTCATCGCGCCAAGCTCGTGGATGCTGACATCTGTAAAAATGGCAGGTTTAATGAAGGGCAAAAATGCCCTGCAAATTCCCAACACGTTAGAAACGGATATTTTTAAACCAATAGATAAAATCTCAGCAAAAAAAAAGGCCGGTTTGCCGGAGGACAAGTTTATATTTCTAAGCGGGTTTATGCCTTCACGGAAAGATTTGCACAAAGGCACATCTTATTTGCTGGAGAGCATGGCTATGCTAAAGGAAAAGCAAGGGATTGATACCAACCAAATTGAATTGGTGGTATTCGGCAACCGTAATACAGCCGATGTGCCCGAATTTCCATTTAAAACCAGCTTTTTAGGAACCATTAACGATGACGAAAAGCTGGCGGCCTGTTATGCTGCTGCCGATGCCTTCTTAACTACTTCGGTTGAGGACAATTTGCCTTACACGGTGATGGAAGCATTAGCATGCGGCACGCCAGTTATAGCCTTCACAACCGGAGGTATACCGGACATGGTTCAACACGAACATAATGGCTACCTCGCCACTTATCGTTCGTCTGAGAGCTTTACAGACGGCATGGAATGGATAATAAAACATCCCAACCGCGAAACACTTAATCAAAATGCCAGGCAAACGGTACTGGATAGCTTTTCGGAAAAGATTATTGCAGAAAAGCATATTGGGCTCTATAATCAGATGGTGAAGCCCGAGTTTGAGGGATCGGCCGAGCCCAGGCTTACTGTGATCACGATCGTTTACAATAATGTAGTTGATATTGAACGTACTCTACTTTCGGTATTAAACCAAACCTATCCCAATATAGAATATATCGTCATTGACGGCGCATCAACCGACGGCACAATCGAAATTATCAAGCGCTATGAAAACCGTATTACAAAAATCATCAGTGAGAAAGATAACGGCATATATGATGCCATGAACAAAGGCCTGGCTGCCGCAACAGGCGACTATGTGCTGTTCATGAATTCGGGTGATGAATTTTATGCAACTGATACCGTTGCCAATGTATTTGCCTCTGCTGGTAACGCCGATATTTATTACGGAGAAACCGAGATGATTAATAATAAAGGTGAAAGCCTTGGCCAGCGCCGCCATACGGCACCGAAAACGTTTAGCTGGCGTAGTTTCAAATATGGCATGAGCGTAAGTCACCAGGCAATTTATATCCGGCGTGTATTGGTAGAGCCTTTTGATAGCCAGTACCAGTTAAGCGCAGATATCGACTGGATAATCCGTGCTGCTAAAAAGGCAAAAAAGATTGTTAATGTAAACAAGTATGTGGCTAAATACCTTGTGGGCGGCATGTCAAAAACCAAACATCGCGAAAGTTTGATGGAGCGGTTTCATATCATGAAAAAGCATTACGGTTTGTTCCCTACCCTTTTTAACCACGGTGTAATAGCATTTAACCTGGGCTGGTACTGGTTGAAGAACAGAAGGACGAATGATTGAGGTTAGGTTATAATTAAATAGCGATGGGTTTTAAACCCATCGCTATTTAATTCGGCAGCTATTTCTTCAGCGGCTTTTTTCCCTTGTCGCCTGCCGCTTTAACCGGTTCAGGTGCAGGTTCAGGCACTAATTTCTTTTTCTTGCTTTCTGTATAAGCCGCACCGCCCAATGCCAGTAAAAGCAGAACAGATCCTGCAAGTGATATCTTCTCGCCTGTGTAATATGATGCAGGGTGGAAAACAAACTCCACTTTATGGTTGCCCACCGGGATTTGTGCTGCCCGCAAAACATAATCTGCGCGGAAATAAGGTTGTTCCTTACCATCGATCAGCATTGTCCAGCCCTTATCATAATATATTTCCGAGAAAACTGCTACGGCCGTGCCGGTAGCTCCCGATTGGTATACCATATGATCAGGATTATAGCTCACCAGTTTAATAGTTGCATTTGGATCAATTACCAATTGCTTGCTGTCTATCAGTTTTTCATATTTTTTGTCGACAATTGCCTCATCCTTTGGCGCAAAACTGCTGATTGCCTGCATTTCCTGGTCGGCATTGGCAGCAAATTTCACGCTTTTAACAAACCAGGCATGGCCGCAAGCGGTTTGGTTTGCTATCATCTGGGTATTGCGCGCAGTATCTTGCGATATGATATATTTCGTATTGAGCATATCCAAAACGTCATGATTCGGCGGGTTTTGATTCAATTGTCCATTCATCAATTCTTCGTAACGTTTTAATCTTGCTGCTGAATAACCGCTTATAGACTTATGGAAAAATGGGTTATACGTATCCTGTTTTAGCTGCGCTGTTAAGTCGAATACACGAAAATCAGGATCAGTATCCTTCGCAATAAATGAGTCTACCTCTCTCGGTTTAACCACCTGGTCGGTATCCTGTTTCTCCTCAAAATTTGAATCTTTCAAATAACGTTTATCTATCTGCCAAAGATCGACTAGTATAAGGGCAAAAAATGCCAGAGACAGTACTGTAACACTGATTTTTTGTTTAATAAAAGCCCACAAAACCCCAAACGCGAGGCCTATAAAGATTAATGAGCGTATGGCATCTGCCCGTTCAAGACTTATTCTATCTTTAACAAGTGAATTTACAATATTGCTCGCCGAGTTCATGTCACCTTTTAGTACCTGGGCAAGTCTGCTGACAAAAAGCACCTGATCGGTCTGCTTAAAACTCAAAAACAATTCGGGATAAATGATTAAAATAAGAGTTAGGCCTCCCGTAATATACAGAGCGAGCTTTAACTTTTTTAGCAATGCCGCTTTATCTTCCAAAATTATTGCTTCCCTTATAGCAAGCAAAGCAAGGATAGGTATACATAAACCGGTTACGGCTAATATTGATTCAATGGCCCGGAATTTATTATAAAGAGGGAAATAGTTAAAGAAGAAGTCGGACACATAAGGGAAGGAATTCCCAATCGATAAGAGGGTGGTTAGCACAACTGTTATTAATAGCCACCATTTTAACCTGCTCCTTACTATAAATAAGCCAAAAATAAACAGAAAACAAATTACACTGCCCAAGTAGTGCGGGCCGCTCGTAATTGGTTTATCGCCCCAGTAGCTGGTAAACTGTAAGCCAATGCCCGCAAGCTGCTGTAAAGCGTTGCCGATTTGTTCCTGTGGTACACCCGCCGAAGTAAACGCTTTAATAAATTCAGAATTTGGCAAATCAAGCGAGTTGAGGCCGCTTTCACCACCGTATGCGTTTGGTACTAAAAAGGTCAAATTTTCCCCGGCGGTTTGACTGTACTCGTACACATAATCTTTGCTTAATCCATTGCTCGGTTCTTTCGTGTTTTGCGTAAGGTTTGATTGGCCTCGGTAGCTGTCTTTGCTATATTCAAAGGTGCTCCACAATAACGATGCATTTACAGCAAGGGCCAGCAAAGTGGCGATTGCGAGATAAGTGAGCGATTTTAAAAAAGCTTGTGTGGCTTTTGTTTTAATAGCTTTGTATAGTTCAATGCCTATCAATATAATTATAGCTATCAACAGGTAATAAGTCATTTGAATATGGTTCGCCTTGATTTCCATCGCCAGGAAAAATGCAGTTAATGCACCACCCCAATAATATTCCCCTCGCAATGTAATAATGATACTTGCCAGTATCGGCGCAAAAAAAGCGATGGCAAACGCCTGGTTGGAATGGCCAGCTGCAAGCAGTATGATATTGTAGGACGAAAACGTAAAGGCTACGGCACCGGCTGCCGCCAGCCAGGGATTGAGTTTTAAAACGCAGAATAAAAAATAGGTACCGAACAAAAACACCAGTATATCATAAATAGGGTTGGGAAAAGCAGTGGTTAATCCTTTTACAATCCACGTAGTAACGTTATTTGCATATGGCGCCCATATCTGGAAGGCCGGCATACCTCCAAAAATCTGGTTGGTCCACAAGATGGTGGTATCTTTGGCACGGTAGTCGTTAATCTCTTTTTGAGTTGATTGTGCACCCAGCACATCTGATTGCCCTAAAGTTTTACCCTGGAAAGCAGGCGTAAAATAAATAAAACATATTACTAAAAAGATGGCAGCAATGATGAAGTGAATGCTATTCCGCTTGAACCAGTTATTCATTTAAGTTTTTTAAGAGGGACTATATATTTTTCAAAAATAGAAATTTGAATGGGATTAGGAATTATATGTTTTAATATTGGTTAAATGATTAAACCAACAGACGTTTACTGAAATTGTAAGCCAACTATTACTGTGCCGGAAATAAACTCAATCAAAACGATTTCCCTTTTAAAAGGAAAAATAACACGAACAGAACAATAACGCTTAAGATATAAGAAATGATAGTGATCTTGTTGTACTCTTCACGGTTTCTGCGGATGGTATAAACGTTGTATAGCCCCAGCAAGCCAATAACTACCCAAAAAAACCAGCTAACGTGGTTTTTCGCAGTAAACAGCGCAAGTGCGATGGAAACAACAATAAAATTAGCAATGATCAGAAGTATTGACTCAGGCGTATTGTTATGCCGCCGCCGGCGCTTAAATACTTCTTCGGGTATCATTTATTTTAGCTCTTCGTAGTCTATAAATTCACCTTCAGAATCCGGGACCGCGTTTTTTTTGCCTTTCGGGATATAGTCAACCTTTACACCGGCCTCCGGTTTGCTTTGCTGACGGTAATTTTGTTGCGAATTTTGTTGTTGCTGCGCCCTGTTAATTACACTTTGAAAAAGCATCGGCATAAGAATACGGGCTAAACTGCGTATGATGTATAAAACCAAAATTGCAGTAATCAGGAAACTAAGTATTTCGGGCATATCTGATTAAAATTAAGCGTACAAATATAAGATTATAACGACAAAAATGTTTGCATATGATTTTAACTGTTTTTTTTACGCGAAGCTGATATAACTAGTGACAGACAGATTTACAGGAACAAAATGATTGACTAGCAGTATTTTGTTATAAAGGTTTACTTTTTTTTGCTTTTAATACCTCTTTAAGTTTCATAAACGAGTTGTAAGGGCCAATTGCCATTGTGGCGTTCACCAGCCAAGCCGGTATGCTTCCGCCGGGATCTAAGCTAAAAGTATAGTCAACTTTTAATTTATTATTTAATCCCTGTGTAATTTTCCATTGCGCCAGGGAGTAGGGCACGCGAATATAGCTATCATTTTTAGGCAAAAAATCAGGCAGGCTTTTCGCCTGGATATTTAAGGCCTGCGGGGTTGAAGTAATACTAAGCTGCACAATCAGATCCCTGTCTTTTATCGGCCAGGGTAAGTGTGATTGGGTATAATAAATTATGTTTTGGGGTGTTATGGTTTTTATAATTACCGATTTTTTATTCGAGTAAACCCATGCACTGTAGTTACCGATATCCTGGAGTATGCTGATTAATTGCGTCTCTGACGTTTCGAGCTCACAAATTACACGTAGCTCTTTTATGTTGCCCACTGCGGCCTTCCGGGTATAAACCTCTATACCGTTTTCATTTTTTCTTAATTCCCATTTACCCTGGGCTGTTGCTGCGGTAAGTGCTAAAAATAATATACAAATAAGGAAAAGCTTTTTTTTCATGAATTAATTTGATAGGGGTAATACTTACTGGAGTATGGTCAATTCATGATCGGAAATGTATCATTCGAGCGTATTTATTAAACTAAAGATTTTAAAAAAGATTATAAAGAACAATAACTTTATTTTGATCGTTTCACCGGTATTATCGAACTGTCGCAGCGCACCTAATATCTTTTAAATAGATTCTTTTCAACCCTGGTCATAACCGCCGCTTTGTAACTCTTGCTTATTGGCAAAATATGGTCGGCCAATATTACTTCATTATTGTCAATAGTTTGAATTGCGTTTACCGCAACAATAAATGATTTATGTATTTTAAGAAAAAGATCGCCGGGTAACTGACTTTCAATACCTTTAAAGCTCATATAGGCAATGTGCTTTTTATTCTTGATGTGTAAAATTACATAATTTGACAGGGCCTCGATATACAAAATATCATCAATTAATATTTTCTCAATTTTTTGATTCGATTTAATAAAAAAGTAAGGATCTGATATGCCGATCCCTTTTTTCACTTTCAAATTTAAATAGGATTGGGCTTTAATAACGGCTTTAAAAAAGCGCTCAAAGCTTATGGGTTTTAGTAAATAATCGAGTATATTCAGTTCATATCCTTCGATTGCATACTCGGGGAAAGCAGTTGTAATAATTACAATCGGCGGATCGGGCAAATTCTTTAAAAATTCAATCCCCGATATTTTAGGCATTTGAATATCTAAAAAAACCAAATCGATCTGGAGATTTTGAAGAGCATAACTTGCTTCTATCGCATTTTTACACACGGCCGCTGCGTGCAAAAATTCAACCTGCTCAATATATTCCAATATACCATTACGCGCAATTGGCTCATCATCTACAACTAAACAATTAATCATTGAATTGAAGTTTAAGGATAGTTTGAAATGTTTCGGATTCTTTATTAATATTTAATTCGTGCCTGTCGGGGTATAGTAATTGCAGCCTTCTTTTTAAATTTTGTATGCCCAGCCCCCCGGTTTGCAGCAAATGTTTTTCAACGTGCGACTGATCGTAGGTATTAATGGCCTCCATTAAAAAAGTATTTTGATCCTCTTTTTTTACGGTAAGGTATATTTTGTTTCTGCCGGGCTCCTTAAAATTTGAAACATGTTTAAATGCGTTTTCAACTATCGGCAATATAAGCAGCGGAGCTATTAAAAAGTTTTCCATGTCAGGGTCAATTAATAAACGGATATCGGAGTCCTCCTCCATCCGTAATGTTTGAATCGCAACGTAATTCTGTATATAAAGCAATTCTTTGTGTATCTGAATTTTATCGGTAGCGCAGTCATAAAGCTGGTAACGCAGCATTTCTGAAAATTTTTCTACAGAAAGCCTGGCATTTTCTTTTATTACTTATTACCGGTCTGACATAGGTATTTTTTCGCAGGTGGCCAATGTGCTGGTTGTAACTGTATTTCAAACATTTCCCTTTTACTTTTCTGCTTATGTGCTGGTGCCGCGCCTGCTTTACAAAAGAAAATTTACAGCCTTTATTATTGCATTCTTTTTTTTAGTGGTTATTATGGGTTTAACTACCTTATTTGTTA
>Ga0206797_1036_pt1 | contig 34555 bp, 36 predicted proteins | sample Alteio_BWOrgCont_69_FD_152894 | JGI IMG/M metagenome (GOLD analysis project Ga0206797, IMG submission 152894) | Enriched cells from forest soil in Barre Woods Harvard Forest LTER site, Petersham, Massachusetts, United States -... | ecosystem: Environmental > Terrestrial > Soil > Temperate forest >...
CCCTTGAGGCACGTTCGCCCGATGCGTTCTTATTTGATGAGCTCCCCCGCGCTTTGGGCCTTCCCCAACTCGGCGAGAAAGATGACAAAGACGCCGCCCTCGAGTTCGTGAATCAATTGCGATTGGTTCTCGAAGAACTCAATTCGATCGTTTCGTTGACGAGAGCGTGGGCGAGAGCTGAATTGGCCGGCGCAGCCGGCTTTCCTGCAGACGATGAAGGATTCGCCGCGCTAAGACTGGCTGCTGCTGCACTTCGAGACAGGCTCGATGACCCAAAGGGCCGCGAACTGTGTAGTCGCCTCACGACTTCCGACACTGAATCCTCGGAGCTAGGAGCACTCGCCTTGGTGGCCATGCGACCTGTCGAGACTTGGACGGACTCAGACCGAGATAATTTTCGGCTAAGGGCACTCGCCATAACAACTGAAATACGCGGTGAGGCAACTCGCATTGGAACAGTTGACAATCGCGCAGCTCATGAGCAGGTTGAACGAGTCTCAAATGAGGTCCTGCGGGCTCTGTCTCAGAATTTGAACGAGGACCGGCCAACACTACTCGCGGCAATCAGACGAGTCCTAAAGCGCCTTGAAATGGAATGTGAAAATGAAACCAACTGAGGCACGGCATATCTTATCCCTCTCAGGAGGCAAGGACAGCACAGCTCTTGCGATCTATATGAGAGATCGTGTTCCGGAAATGGAGTACATCTTTTGTGATACAGGTGAGGAACTACCAGAAACCTACGCTTACTTGGACAAACTCGAGGCGTATCTTCACAAGCCAGTTATTCGACTCAATCCGGATCGTCCCTTTGCGCACTATCTCGAACTTTATCGTGGAGTGCTACCGGATCCCAGGACACGGTGGTGCACCCGCATGCTAAAAATCAAGCCTTTTGAGCGCTATGTTGGCAACGATCCAGTATTCAGTTACGTTGGTATTCGAGCGGATGAGAATCGATCAGGCTACGTCTCGAAGAAAGAGAATATCATACCGGTCCTTCCCTTCAAAGATGACGGAATCACAAAGGCAGGCGTTGAGCGGATTCTTCAAGAGAGCGGTTTAGGGTATCCGGAATACTACCGATGGAGATCGAGGTCAGGGTGTTATTTCTGTTTCTTCCAGCAGCGCCAAGAATGGGCAAACTTGGCCGACGAGCATCCGGACTTATTTGAGAAGGCGAAGGCATTTGAGAAGCTGGATGAAGTAACGGGAGAACGATTTACATGGGTAGCACGGGAAAGCCTGGAAGAGCTGGCACAGCCTGCTCGCGTGGCAGAAATCAGGTCTGAAGCTGCGGAAAGAAGCCGCAAGTCAACTTTCCAGCCCCTCAGGCTTATTGATGCGTTCGCAGGCGAAGAAGAGGACGAAGAAGGAGGGTGCCTGATTTGTCACTTGTAACTAGAGTGGCAAGTTAAATGTCCGGCGACAGTTATGCAACCGACAATCTGAAGTGTAGTTTCCTTTATCCAAGTGGAAAGATTGCTCCCTTAGATGAAACTCGAGTATCAGGAAGCGCTCCCCTATAGCTAAAATTATGAGACAGATCGGTATCAATTTTCACGAAGGATTACAGTTATCTCGGTCGCGACTGGCAGCAACACTTCGTTTCTTCTCGGAGAACCCTGGTGCCTCGAGGGACCAACTTCGAAGCGGTACTGACTTGGGTGCGAATATGGTAGTCGCATTCCCGAATCTTGCTGTGGGCTGTGGGCTATTGGAGGAGGGCGGCACCAAAGGTGGTCGGGTTCTGACCGATCTTGGAAATACCGTTATCAATAATGATCCTTATCTCGAAGGCGAAACAAGCCGGTGGTTAATTCATTACGGCTTGGTTGATCCGGCCGGCCGAGGTCCGGCCTATTGGGGCCGATTGATGTTGGATGTCATCAGACCAGGCGGTCGCTATCAGGCAGCGGAACTCGCTTCCAGCGTCGGAGAGTTCGAGAGCGTCGTAAGAGAAAAGGTGCAACTTGCCGTAGGTAAATTAACAGAAAGTTATGCAAGTGATGGATTCCTTGGAGCACTCGGCCTATTAGAAAAGAAAGGATCTGAAATTCACGCAACGTTCCCGATGATTCTTCCTTCAGCGTGTGTCTTTTCGTACGCCGTAGCCTCTCGGTGGAGTCATCTTCTCAAGGAGCAGGTCACTACAAGCTTGGAGACATTTCTTGTCGAATCTCGGCTTCCGGAGATTTTCCGTATGCCTCGAGAACAATGTGTCGCACTGTTAGAGGAAAGTGTAGACCTAGGATTAGTGGATCTGTATCGAACGGCTACGCCGCACCAAATTGTGCGTAAGTGGAAAGCGACGCAAGACTTACTTGCTACCCTTTACTAAAATGTCCACATTCGATCCCGCACGATTTGCGCCTTTCACTGATTCATCTCGATATCAGCGCTCTGGCCTGATTTTGGTTGATCCTGCAGCGGAACGAGTGATCTCTCAGATCGCCTCCGCTCTTCCAGCGGATAGAATCGATTGGGTTAAGCAAACCGTGGAGTGCTTACGGCCCGATCAGCGCTGGATTAGCCAAGAACCGGACGATGTTTTAGGACAGCTAAGAATGGTCGCTCAAGGACCCGCGGCATTCGCTGCGAGGATTGTGGAAGGCCTAGACTTCGCCGTTGCTCGCTGGAAGCGGGCGGATGTCGTACATTTTTGGGGCAAGTTTGTCTCGCTGTCCAAGCAGCCTCCGCACGCGGTGTTGATCGTATTGCCGACGTCGGCTGCGTTTCTTCAACCATCTGCCGAGGATCTGGAAACGCTCGAAACCCAAGGGCGTGTCTTACGACCAGTGTAAGCCGTGATAGAGTGGGTCTGCAAATGAAAATCCGTGACCTTGTTAGTTTGCACCAAGAAGGCAACTTTGCGACGGCGATCGATCTGTCTGCATTTCGTTCACCTGAAGAGAATTCGAGCCTTTGCTCCTCGTTCTGCTTCGCTCAGCTAAGTCAAGAGCCTGTCTTCGGCAGCTGGGATTGGCTACGGATGATTAGTCGTGGCCTCGCTCAAGGTAATCGTAACGTGTGGTCGATGACCGCCAACTATGGTCACGGTAAGACCCATTTTGGAGTGGTCTTGGCCAACTATTTAGGGCAACCCTGGGATTCAACCGAGCTCAAAACAATTTATCATCGACTTGAGTCCGTGTCCTCCAAGGACTATGCCGACCAAATTTTCGGCCTTAGGGAGCGAAAGCAACGGCCTTACTTTACGTTGTGTCTGCAGGGCCACCAGATGCCTACGCTACGGCAAGCAGTGTTTCAAGAGGTCGAGAGGGAACTCCGACGCCACGAGGCAAGCCGAGGCTATATGCCACCGCTCTGGCAGGCTATGGCTGTAAGGTGGCTTGACCAACTTGATCCCGATAAAGTCCAGGCGGCTCGGTATTGGGCCGACCAGCGTGGTCGCGATCTAGGTGACATTAGAAGGGCCCTAGAGGATCGTGATCCAAGGACCGATTTTCGACTTCTCGTTGATGAGTTAGCAACCCACGTCATGAACGGGTTTCCGCCGGATCTTGGGTTGCAGACCACGATGCGCCAACTGCTAGACCAAATCTACTCAGACCTTTGCGGTACAGATGGCCCCTTTAGTGGCATCGCCATTCTATTCGACGAGTTTCATGTATACGTCGATGGAATGGCCAGACATCCGCAATCTGGTGATTCGCTGCAAGATCTTCTTGAAGCCGTACTCGTGCCGGAAAGAGTCTCGAAGGGCTCAGCGATCTTTATTGCTTTAGGCACAATGGACCCTAACGAGGCTGCGAAGCGCTCAATTGGAACGCTTACTCCAGACAATCCGATCGCAAAGCAGTTAAATCGAATTCCGGAAGCTGGAAGCCGTTACATCCTTCGATCCGAACTCGAGACTGTCCTAGACGGACTCCTTCAACAGAACCCTGAGGCCTGGCAGTCATTTGAGTCTCAACACGCAATCGCCATTCGTGATGCAACGATTGTAACCTACGAGGCGTTTCGCAGGCGTTTTGAAGAACTTCAATGGGATGCTCCGACGGTCAAAGAGAAAGTTACTAAGGGATCCTTCCCGCTACACCCGATTACGACCCAACTCATCAGTAACTTGGATTTCCAGGTTGTCCAAAATCCGCGTGGCGTCCTTGACTTTGTCAAGGACCAATTTAACCGCTATGCCGATCACGACGCAGACCAGGATGGTCGTCCAAATTGGATTGTTGCCAACGAGCTGTATGAGCCGTTCTCACCGATGTTCAAGCAAGAGCTCAAACAGAGAGTTGATGCCGCTCTAGATTCGCTGGGAGGCGATGCGGACGAAGTACACGAGTGGGTTCTAGCTGCAATGACCCTAGTATCCGCCGGTGGACTTCCCACCCCGCAGGCAGCGGCGGGAGGCTACGCACGGCTAGTTGCCGAAATCGCAGATATGGATCTGTCGGAGGCGCAACAAACGCTGGATGATCTGGTGACCAGGGGTGTCATCGACTTTGAACGTGTAAAAGGGTCTTACCGGTTCTTCACGGGTTCCTCGCGCGCCCAGTTCGGAACCGCACTTCGAACGGTCAGGGGCTCCATCCGTCTTGACACTCACTCCATCGCAAGCTTAACAAGCCAGGTCAACCGTGCCAACCCACAATTCGTCGCAGCAAGGGCGACGAATGTCGAATGGGGCCACAATGCCGACTGGGCATTCAGTCGATTCATCGTGACTAGAGCGCAGATCGAAGCAGGGCTGCTCAAGAGCTCCGTGAAGTGGAATGAGCCCTTATCCCCCAATGGGACAAGAGGTTGGACACGTGCAGCTGAATTCGTCTTCCTGCCGCAGACGGCCGACGATGCCGATTGGATTCGCAAAGAGGGAAGCGACCTTATAAGGCAGGCTTTTCCCGATCTAGAGGAGCCACCCGTAGTAATAGCATTCACGAGTACGCCTGCGACTGAGGTGCTGGAAGGTTTGACTGACCTCTTGGGTGCCGAAGCAATAAGCAATGATGATCGAGCTCGGCTAAAGGATCAATATGCCGCCGGAGTGGATCAAATCCTGAAGCGCCTTAAGGAAGCAATTGATAGGTACTCTCGCGAACCCGTCTTCCGGGTTGTCGCGCCATCTCTGAAGTCGACACTCGATGCCGTTTTGAATCAAAGCGTAGAAGTTCTCAGCGCGGCAATTCTTGGGCGTGTCTACAAAAGAGGCCCGAGAAAGTTCCTCAGTACGACCGGCTTAGCTGCTCCGTCTCACGTAAATGCCTGCGCTAAGTTGGCTGGCGCTTTGCTAGTGAACAAAGTTGATGCCATTAAAGTAAGTGAGCCAAATGGTCCTGCCATGACCGTTGCCGAACGATTCCTTCGCGACAGTTGGGGGGTGATCGGTAACGAGTACCTACTCCGATCGCCAACCGACCAGCGAATCCTGGATGTTTGGGTTGAACTGAACGAGCAGTTTCCAGCGGGCTCCATTCGGAACCTCGGAAGTAGCTTGCGGAGGTTTGTTAATCCCCCATATGGTTTCGACACATGTACCCTGGCCCTAGCAGTATGTGGATGGCTTGGCAACCAAGGGCGTGAAGTTGAATTCTTTTTGGATGGCAATACAGTAAGTACTACAAAAATTCAGGGGGACCTGAAAATGCCAACACTCCTTGGCAACTTGCTGAGACTGCGGGTCAAGCGCGAAGACGTAGGAGAATTAAACCAACGCGCTCAAGCGCTCGTCACCCAAATCGAGAGTAAAACTCGGACTTTTACTCGCTCTGAAGCCGATGAGGCAATCAAAGTACTTGACGGTTTTTGTAAGGAGGCTCCCGAGGATTGGGAAGTGCGTGCTCCCAAGGCTCTTACGAAGCTGAGGTCTGATCGAGAAAGTTCCAAGCAATATGCCGAACTGGCAGAAGCGGCGTCAACGCTAACTCAGCCGAACAGAATCCTCGAACGACTTGAGGCAGTTAAGACATTGGAACAGGGACTCATCAACGAGGGTTGGCCCAGCCCTGAAACGATTAGGGATGCACTACTAGCCAACCTCACAAAGCTGTGGGAAACTGCAGGAGACCAGCAAGCTCAAATCAAGGAACTTGAGCTCTACTCCCAGCGAAAGCTGACGCTGGAGGGCCTGGTAGGATCCGCTCAGAAAGTCGGTGCCACGGGATTTGCGAACTTGGTTCGCGAGACAATAAAGAAGCTAGATGTACGAAAAAAGGAACTGACGTCTGCCGCAGATCAGAAAGGATTTGCGGGCGAGCTGAAGGGATTTCAGGCGAGGCACGCCACGCTGATCGAGTTACGGCAGACTAAAGAGAGCCTGGCCAATCAGGCAAGCGACCTTTCTCCGTTGGCGCCGGACATTCGGGCCAAGTACGAACTTAAGGTGGCCGAAATAGAGGCTGAGATCGCAACGCTCGTCGATTCGGACGACGTTGTTCGCCAGCGACTGTCCGGGGCAAGTTCATTTAGGGTAGTCGAGTCCGTGAGCCGAAGTCTTGAGGTTATTTCCGAACGGCTCCAAGGAACGCGTGAACTTCGCTCTATTGAGAATGTTAGGAAGCATGTCAACGAGATCATCCAATTGTTTAATTCATTGAGCGAAGCTGAAATGCGACCGCCTGAAAAGCGCGCTTCCTTGCTTAAGGACGTGGCTCACGCTGAGTCAATCGCTACATCAGAAGGTTGGCCCGAAACACTCAGACACCGTGCGACGAAAGTGGCAACGTACCTTAAGGGAACAGACACGAACCGCTCTCGTAACGCAGACAAGGAATTCGAACGAAATGAGAAACAGATCGACGCGCGGTCAACCACCACAGATGAACTAGAGGAACTCAAACGATTCTTCACGAAGCCTCAAGAGTATGTTTCCGATGCTTGCCGTGAACGCGCTCCACGGCTTGTTCAAGATATTGAAAATCGACTCTCTGCCAGGGGCGTCGAGCGTATCAAGTCCATTGCCCATACCTTGCGCGATCGGGCAATCCTTTTGGAACTTGCCGCGTATCTGCAGGAAATAGCGGAGCGGACATGAAGTCGCGACGGGTTTATTTTGGACCTAAAGAACTGCTTGCGGGGCCTTGCCTGGATTGCGACGCGGATATTTGGCGAGCACTATTGAATGGTGACGACCTTCACATAGCTGACAAGAGCTCGATTGCGCCGTGGGTCAGAAATGTCGCTGCCGCGAGAAAATGGCCGATTGAAACTGTCGAAGCTGCCGCCGCTAAGCTCATACGTGCCCATCCCGAGTTGCATGCGCATGTTGATGAGCTTGTCATCGGATTTGAGGCAAGTGCGACGGACAACGCATGGAATTTCGCGGTAATCCGGCTCACAGGTTTACCTCAGGAAGCAAAGCCGAGCGTTTCCCACGCCGAATCGGTTGCGAGGTGGCGGTTATGCGCCGAATTGAGTACAGCAGAGCAGGTCCTGCTGAACTCCGCATGCAAGCAGTTTGCGTCGCAGGACCTCGAAGAGATTTATGTCTTTGCAGCATCGTCCGAACCACGGCACGTTCTTGCTTGCTTAGCAGGACTCCAAGAACCTCAACTCACAAGTGAATGGTCTTCAGAGCGTGAAAGTTGCCTTGCCGAACTATTGACGGTATGGTTTCGAGGTGAATTGGCAGTTTCAGACACTGACCTGCTTTCGCAGATTCTCATCTCCGTGGCGTCATATAGCGTCAAGTCGATTCTCGCATCCGCCTATGTTAGAGCCATCTCCGCCGGCCTTGACGCCGAGAATAGCTTAGTACCATTGCTGCGGCCATATCTAAGCGCGTCTGATTTGGACGCCCTGCTTCCTTATGTGAAACCGGCATTGCCTCAAAGTCCACCGCAATCTGTTGAGAAGCTGCCGGATTGGTATGAGCGCAGTTACCTTCCCTACCGCGAGTGGATGCACGCCAGAAAAGTCGTCACCGACGAAGTAATCGAGCCAATTTGGTCCGCCTATGAAGACGTTTATTTGAAGGCTTTGCAGAGGGGACTCGGAACTGGAGATGGTCCATTGGCCATGCACTACTCTCGCGCTCTTCAGTACGGAGAAGTACGCACGCTTCTTGTTATTCTCGATGGGACATTGCCGAAAGATTCGGAAGTCCTCATTCGAAAACTGAAACAACTAAACCCTGAGTGGAGCGTCGCCGCTCGCGAGTGGCTACTCGCAACTGCTCCTACAATCACTGAAGTATGCCGTCCTAGCATGGTCCTCGGCATCTCGGCGTCTCAAATCGACGAGCAGGATGGAGCTCACACTGCTTTAGCAAAGGCCAAACAGCCGCTGGTAGAAGGTCAGCGTCTTGTGGTTGTAAAGCTTAGACAACCCGATAGAGCTTATGAGACCGTTGGAGCTTCGTCCGAGGTTTTGCCCAAAATGGCAGAGTTTCAGCTAGGTTTGATCGCCGATGAACTGAGTGGGATCATGAAAACGGTTCCGATTGATCGGATCGTACTTACTGCTGATCACGGACGCTGCCTGGGACTTGTGGAGCCTGTGGTCGCTCCTTGCAAAGGAAATATTCATCGCCGAGCTATAACCGGTGTCGTCCGAAGCGAGCTTGTGCTTGACCAGAGGTCAAGAAGATTGGACGGCGACTTGCTCGGGTTTGACAGCGTGACTGACGCCGTTGTAGCCCGAGGAGCTACGACGTTTATCGGAAACGGTTTCGTGTGGTATCCACACGGAGGGCTCCTGCCCGAGGAAACCTTTGTTCCTTGGATAGTCTTGGCGAAGCTTGCGGCGTCTGTAGACATCACTGGGAAGGTAAACGTCTCAGGGGTCGCGGGCAAACCGGGAATGGCGACCCTAACGCTTTCGAACCGTTCCTCCATGTCAATTTCAGTGATGTCAGCCTCGTGGGAGATGGAAGGTCGCACGTTCGCTGGCGAGCATGTGCCACTGCAAGTTCCGCCAGCGGCGTCTAGGACGCTAAGCATTCTAGTCGACCAAGTAGGAAAGCGGTTCTCAGAGGAGGCTACTCTGATCGTAACAACTCCGGATGGCCATGCTCATTCGGTCAAGATTCCGCTCGAAACCGATATTCGCCGAATGCAGTCACAAAACATTGACCTCCTGGATGACTTATGAATCCTGCCGCCCAACCCGTTTCCACTGGCACCCTTCGACGAAAGGTATCCGAGGTATTCGGCGACTTAGTTATTGACAAACGCAGACTACCTGCATCAAAGTTGACTGCCCGTGGCATTCCTGCCTACGTTGGTGAATGGGTCTTAAGCTCAATTGTCCCTGGCGATGGCCCCCTCTCTGTCGAGGACGGCAAAAAGGTGCTGGAATGGGCTAGGGAGAAGATGCCTACGACGGAGGAGGCGCCGATTATTCGCCTTCGCCTTGCTTCCGGGCAAGTCGTTCGAGTTCTGACGTCTGTCGAGGCCGAAGTCGTCTTGTACAAAGACGAGGAAGCTGAGCAGCGGGCCACTTTTCCACTTTTAGGTGTCAGGGACGCAAATATTCTCCAGTCAACAATGCACGACCATCCTGACTTGCTGAAGCAGGGAATGTGGGGGATTGCCGCAATTCAGGGTGGGCAGGGCGTGTTTCTTGCCGATTTTAAGCCTATGCAAGCGAAGGTAGACGTCGATCTTTTCCGCGACGCGCGTAGGCAATTTACGACTACTGAGTGGATGTATTTGCTTTTGGATTCGATGGGCCTGAATGCAGAGGTCTTGACAATTGAGCAATGTATTTATGCACTAGCTCGCCTTCTCCCCTTGGCCCAACAAAGCATGCACCTGATGGAGTTGGCACCAAAGGGGACCGGAAAGAGCTACCTATATGAAAACCTAAGCCCCAGAGTCCGTTTGATCTCATCAGGATCAGTTAGTCCGGCAGTGCTGTTCGTCAATAATGCGAGCGGCCAATGGGGACTACTAGCCCGATTCAAAGTTGTTGTCCTTGATGAAGTTCAAACACTTCGACTGTCAGCGTCTAGCGAAATAGTTGGCGGATTGAAGGGATACCTGGCAAACGGAAAGATCACTCGAGGCGGAAGATACGAAACTGGTTCCGACTGCTCGTTGGTCCTGCTTGCTAATATTTCTTTGGACGACACCCTTCAACCGCTGAGTGATTCACTAGTTGAGGAATTGCCAAAGGAATTCCACGAGACCGCACTACTGGATCGATTTAGGGGCATTATGCCGGGATGGAAGTTACCTAAGCTGCATGCGCGTTCCTTTTCGGCTGGTTTGGGTCTCAAATCTGACTTCTTTGGTGAGGTCCTTTGCGCGTTGCGGGATGAACTTTCATTCGACCAAGAGGTGGCTGCTCGTGTGCGACTAACGGGTGCTGCACCATATCAGAGGAACCAAGAGGCGGTAAGGGCGATTTCGAGCGGCTACGCAAAGCTACTCTTCCCCCACGGCGAATATTCTCGGCAAGAATTGGAGACACTCTGTGTTCAGCCGGCACTGGAATATCGACAGAATATCTGGAACGAGCTGCGAAGCCGGGATCAAGAATATCGCCGGTTCGACGAGATCCTTAGGGCTGAGGTGTCGTGAACCCAAATAGGCCCCTCTATTTAGATCATAACGCGACCACACCTTGCGACGCCCGCGTTCGACAAGAGATGGACCCTTACTTCAGCGATGCCTTTTGGAATCCAAGTAGTTCGCATGTTCTTGGAAGAAAGGCGTTTCGTGCCCTCGAAGAAGCCAGGTGTCGATCTGCGGTCGCCTTAGGGGTTGACCCGGAGGACGTTGTCTTTACGTCTGGCGCAACTGAAGCCATTAACTTGGCACTTGAACGACTTCCAGAAGCGCTGATCAGATCTACTTGTATTTATCCTTCACCAGTAGAGCATCGAGCGGTTCAGAACGCCCTGCAAAGACTTCAGCGGCGCGGCGCAACCGTGAAACTTCTGCCGACTGGCATAGGAGGCATTGTCAATCTCAGTGGAATCCTGGAACCTTCAATCTACGTGGTGCAGGCAGCAAACTCGGAAACGGGAGTGAAGCAAGACATTGCTGCAATTTCTGAAGCAGTGAGGACGGTTGGCGGACTGCTAATTTGTGACGCTGCTCAAGCCCTCTGGAAAATGCACAGTAAGGAATTCATGAGCTACGCTGACGCCATTGTGCTGAGCGCTCACAAGGCTTATGGTCCAAAGGGTGTCGGTGCCCTGATAGCTACCAGCGATTTCCGGCGTCTGCTTCGCAAAGATTTTCCGGAATCGGCACAGGAAGCGCTCATCCGCGAAGGGACGGTAAATGTCGCTTCAGCAGTTGGCTTTGCAAGAACTATGGAGCTGGTTGCCGATGAGAGCCACCAATGGAGATCTGCGGCCAATGCTACAAGAGATGCCTTTGAGGCTGCTCTCGAACGACTTTCGCCAGGAGAATTAGTGACAAATCTAAAGTCGCTTCCAAGGCTTGTCAACACATCTAGTATTTGGGTGAAAGGCCAGCAGGGTGATGCCGTGGTTGTCCGTGCCTCTAAAATCGCAATTAGCTACGGCTCCGCCTGTTCGTCTGGCGCCCCAGAGCCTTCACCCGTGTTGGTTGCGAGTGGCCTGACTCGTCAGGTCGCCTCTGAATCAGTGAGGGTCAGTTTTGGACGAGACCATTCACCGGTTGACGGCGAATTCGCCGCTTCTGAGCTTTCATCGCTTTAAGTTGCCACGTCGTAATAGGAGAATGCAGTACGACGGGTTTTTCTGGGGTATGACCTGCGGGCAAGTTGACCTAAGGTTGAAGCCCTGCTGTAGAGCTACTCTTACACGGGCTCTTTCACAAGGCTTTCAAGTTCCTTTAGCGATCGACCGCGCTCTTCGAGCCATTGGGTCACTCCGAGAGCTGGGAGCAATTGGTCCGCTATGGATAAGCATCTCTCAAGGGCACAATTCGGACCTCCGGTCAAGTTGACCGGAGGTTGTTGCATCACTTAGGCGGCCTTGCGGTCCTGGTGGAGCGCTTGGGTCAGGTCGATGACGGTGCGGGACTGGCTTAGTACGGTGTCGTTCATGGCGTCCTCGGCGGACCTGTCAGCCGACTTCACCTTCGCGAGAACGGCTTCTGACGCATCCGAGCCCTTGCCGAAGCGGACGATGAGGAGGATGTCCTTGTCTTCGGAGCCGAACCTGGCCATGACGAGTTTGGCGCCGGACTTGGCGACGATCTGGATTGCCGTGGGCAGGTGATCGATCGCCGAAGAGACGAGCAGGATCGCGTTGTCTTCGACCAACTCCCTGAGCCCCAAGCGCTGGGTGGCGGAGAGGATCGACGCCGTATCCTCAACCGGGACCCACTGCCAGCTCGGGTCGATGGCGACGACTTGGAGCTTCCTGCCGTCGTGCACCAGCTGGCTCAAGGCTTTGAACGCCTTGTAGTGCCGGTCGATGCGGCGGTCGCGCTCCATGGCTTCGACGATGGCGGCGTACTTCTCGGGCTCGGCGCTGTTGGCGCCGTAGACCTCGCGGATCTTCCGCAAAGTTCCGCGGCTGATTCCCACGTGATCGGCCAAGAGGTCGTTGACCCTGCCCTTCTTCCGGGCCTTGTCGGCCGCATTGCCCAAGCCTCGTCTTCGAACTGCGGTCGCATCGCCTCGGTGATGCGGTACATCTCGGAAGGCAGCAGATCCTGCCGACACCGATCTTCCTCGATGGCGGCGCTGGTGCATAATTCAACCGGCACCGACACCAAGACGTGCAGCGTCTCCGGCTTCGATGTGGCTACGAGCTTGCAAGCCAAAGTCTGATCTTCTTTGAAAGAGCGTGGAGCAATTTGTGAGTCTTCATGCTTGTGGCGACCAAGGCTTCGTCAAACACCGTGTTCGCAATCGACTCAAAAGTTTCTGGGGAGCCGGATATCACGACCTCGTTGTCCGCCCATATGGCGCCGGCAACGGCTGCGGCCTCTTCGCAGGAGTCCGCGACAGCGTCCCTGAGCATCCGATACTCGTCCTCCGAAAGACCCAACAGCAAGCGGCTATTGCCTTCACCGGGAATGAACTGACTGAAATCTCCTCCGGTTTCGCGCCATCCGCTAATTTCGCCGCAGGATTCGCATTCCGAGCATTGCCAAACCACTGCGTCGAGCTTTGGCGTGATTCGGATCCTTCCCTTGCAGGGCTTTCGGTTGGGCCTTCGAATACATCGAATCGGAGACAGAGTCGATTCGCCGTGAGGACAGACCGACCCAGCCTCAACAATATCCCGTATGAGGTTAGCAAACTTGATGCCGGCAGCGTTTGGCGGAGGACTCATCTTGTGTATCGATTGTGAGGCAAGGGATATAACTTGCGTGGGAGCCGACTCCCAGATTTCACGAACGGGCCAGCCTGCTTGGCGTAGAATGAAAGGGAGTTGCGGGTTACCGCTAAGTCCACCCTCCGTTCGTTCTGGGAAAACCACCCTGATTCGCGCGACGGTCTCGAGGCTTGGTATCGGATCGCAAAGCACGCGACTTGGGCTAACTATGCCGAATTGGCGGCTTCGGTCGGAGATGTGGAATCCGTGGGAGATCGACTGATATTCAACATCAACCATAACCGATATCGGCTGATCGTTCGGCCCGTGTAGCAGATGCATCTGATCTATGTAAGATTTGTTGGGACGCATGACGAATACCGGCGGATTAACGCCAAGGAAGTTTGAATGGTACACATTGAAGACGCACCCATCCGAACGGACGAAAGCCTGGCTAAGGCACTTGAGAGGGTAAACAAGCTTATCGATGCTTATGAGCCGGACTCGCCGCAAGCCGACGAACTCGAAGTACTGTCAGTGCTGATCCAAGAGTACGAAAACCGCACAGTAGAAATCCCTGAGGCATCACCAGCCCAGGTTTTGGCCTTCGTAATGGAACACAAGGGCCTAACAACGCAAGACCTCATCCCCTTCATCGGATCGGATGATCGAGTTCAGGCGGTGCTTGAAGGAAAACGAAAGCTCACAATTTCGATGGTGCGAAGATTAAGCGAGGGCCTACACATCCCAGCCGGAGCTCTGCTTTAGGGGCGCCGGGGTTCGAGTCCCTCCGAAGCCGCCACAAAATTACCTATGTGTCGGAACGCTCAAATTCGTAAAAAAGGTGAAATCCGCGCCCCATTGCTTGGAAGGCGGTTGCTCACTCTGTTCTGGCGCTCACTGACGGAAGCTCGGCTCAACGTTATAGTTTTATTGTGTTTGAGTTTTTTTATTTTCTTCCATTAATTCTTGGTGTTACCGGCAAGATGGACTCAGTTCAACCGGCCCAGGGCCGACGTGGGGCTCCCGACTACAGACGCTTCCTCACAATGGTGACAGGGAGTTCGATGGGTTCAGGAGGCATTCTGAATCTTGGCACCAAGGACAGCTATGTTCTTACTTGCGGCCACGTGGTGAAAGGGAACCGCAATGTGTTTCTCAGGTTCTTCGACGTCTCACAGGAAAGTTACGGGACAGTCGTCGCGCGATCACTCGACCAGGTCGGGAATCAGAGCGAACTTGACAAGTCGACCGACCTCGCACTTTTACTCGTAAGGGATCCGCCGGCGGGCCTCTCATAGGGGCTGACTTGGGGAAGCCCTGATCTTCACCAAGCCCTCCGAGAGGTTGCGGTACTAGGTCGCCAGATTTCGCAGTCTCGCAGGTATTGGCTTCAGATCAAAACCCGGGGCCTTAAATCGGTTGTAAATGGCTTGTGGAGGATCCCGAGTTCAATCGACTCATGTTTTTCTAGTGGACCGGTGGTTGCGGACAACAAACTCCTGGGAAAGGGCGCCCCGCCGTTCTTTCGCGAAGTGCTGCTATGCGTCGGATTTGGCTAAGGGGCGCGGAGGATCACTTCAGCTGCCCGGTCTGCATCTTCTAGGAGACTCTGTCTCTGTGCTCCCATTCTGGCGCTGACCCTAAGACCACGAGACATATCGGTGAGCATCCGAGATCGTGCTTCACACGGGAAATCAGCCGGCAGTTCTTTTGCCTCAACTCCTTGCATGAGCCGCTTGGCGATGGCAGCGTTGGTTTCTTCGTTTGTCGTTGCAAGGAACCGTCGGACGTTTTCGTCATCGACCAGTGGTGCGACACAGACCATGAGACAACCGAGCGGTGAATTCGGGTCGGTTGCGGTCTGAACGGAAAACCGGAGTAGAGAGCGAATGGCTTCCTGAACGCTAGTCGGCCCGAACAACGCCTGGGCAGCTTGCTTCCCGAGGTTGTCGCGATAAGCCTCCAAGCACCGCATGAACAAGGTGGCCTTGTCTCCAAAGATGGCGTAGAGGCTTGGCCGTTGAACGCCCATCCCTTCCACCAGGTCGTCGATGGTCGCGCCGTCGAAGCCTTTGGCCCAGAAGACGTTCGTCGCCATACGGATCGCTTCTGTCTCATCGAACGAGCGAGGCCTCCCCCGGGCCCTTTTAGAATTTTTAACCATTTAGTTCGATAATCCTTGACTTAACGCGGCTGCCCTGATTATCATACCATTCAGTTCTAAATTAGGCCAGATTGCAGACGGCGGGAACCCAGACAGGAACAGTTTCTAATGGACAAATATAAAGGCAAGGCAGTAGTGATAACGGGCGGAACGAGCGGCATGGGGCTCGCGACGGCTAAGTTATTCGTAGAGGAAGGTGCACGAGTGATCGTGACCGGACGCAACCCGGCGACGAACGAAGCGGCGCAGGCAGAGCTCGGCGAAGCCGCACTTGTAGTCACAAGCGATGCAAGCTCTCTTTCCGAGATCGAATCCTTAGCGAAGAAGGCTAGCGAGACGTTCGGCAAGCTCGACGTGCTTTTCCTGAACGCCGGATATAGCATCCGAGCCCCTCTGGAGAGCATCACCGAGGATGTCTTCGACGAGATGTTCAACGTCAACGCAAAGGGACCGCTCTTTGCCGTGCAGAAGTTCGCGCCGCTGATGAACCAGGGAGGCGCCGTCATCCTCACGACTTCAATCGCCAACGTCAAAGGAATGCCTGGCCAAGCGTCATACGGAGCCGCCAAAGCCGTGCTGCGATCCCTCGCTCGTACGCTCGCCACTGAGCTTCTCCCTCAGGGAATTCGCGTCAATGCTGTGTCGCCCGGCCCCATCAACACACCCATCCTCGACAAAACGTTTCCCGATAAGGACATGGCTGCCCAGATTAGGGCGAAGATGACTGACATGGTTCCCATGAAACGATTTGGGACGTCAGACGAGATCGCTAAGGCCGTCGCCTTTCTGGCCTTTGAGGCGACCTTCACAACGGGCGCCGAACTGCCTGTCGATGGCGGCTGGACTCAAATCTGAGCGCGTTACAGCGCCGCTCGCTCGTAAAGCAGTAGCACTCCATGATGCAAACGAATAACGCAAGGAATAAATGAAAATGAATGTCGCACTCGTCACCGGCGCAACCTCGGGCCTCGGTTATGCCGCAGCCATCCAGCTCGCCGCCGAGGGCTACCAGGAGGTCATCGTCACTGGCCGCAGCCCGGCGCGCCAAGGAAGCGGCCTCGAAGCTAGCGGCGGAGACCAAAAAACAGGTCTTCACGCCACTTGAGGTCGATCTAGACATGCCGTCCAGCGTTCAATCTGCCCTGGCAAAACTTGTTGAGTGCAATCGGCCAATCGATTTCCTATTGCTCAATGCGGGGTTAGTTCCTTTTAAGAGGCGCGCACTCACTGCAGAGGGTATCGAAGCTTCTCAGGCCCCGCTCATAGGTCATCATCGGCTGACTATTGGGTTGCTCAATGCCAACTTGCTAAGTCCTAACGCGCGGATCGTTATCGCGGGCGCAGAACCTGCCAGAGGAGGTGTGCCTATGTTCAAATACACCGACCTGCCAGCCTTCGCGGCCAAGTACCACCACGGTGACCGGTCCGCCGCTGTTGAAGCCCTGATCCACAACGGTCCGAATGTCAAGTACGTGCCCAACAATACGTATGCCGACGCCAAGCTCATCATCGCTTGGTGGGTAGCGGCGTTGGCCCGCCGGCTCCCCTCCGGCATGGCAGTGTATGCCGTGTCGCCCGGTGGAGCGACCGCCACAAATGTTGTGCGAAGTGCCGGCCCGGCGTTGAAATACCTGTTTATCCCGATTGTCAACCTCATACCCGGCATGAACCAGACCCCGGAGGTTGCCGCACATCGCTACATCCAGGCATCAAGATTTGGGACCGAGGCCTCCGGGCAATTCTTCGCCTCGGCAAAAGGGAAGTTTTCAGGCCCAATTGAGGTGCAGCGCCAACCACACCTCTATGACCGGGCCAGCCAGGAAGCGGCATGGCAGGCCGTCGTCAGGGTCTCCGGCATCGACCTTCTTAACCGGCAGCCTTGAGATCTTTGTCCACCTGGGATTGCAAAGACTGTATTCAATGAACAACTCCTCGATCTTTTGGCTGCAGTCGCTCATGAGCGTTTGCGTCTTCAGCGTCGTCGCGATTTGCGACGGGAGACCGTCACTGATCAAACGCCCCTTAAATTCGGCACCAAGCATGCTGCTCTGGGTGCATGTGCCCCGCTATGTGGGAATGACTTTATTAGTCAAGGGGATGATCGACCCACGCTAAAGCCTCGACCCCCGCAACATGGCGGCTGCCGGCCGAATCAGTGGACTGGTGATCCAAGCGCTCCGTCACACCGGGAAGGATGCCACTGTTGAATCAACGGTTAAGGCGCTGAGGTCTAAGCTATCCGACGAAGACAAGGCTCGTCTTCTCAAAGACATTCGGTACGCTCCCGCATGGATCGCCGACATCATTCGCAAATTCGCAAGAGACAGTCGAGGTCAGGATTCTTTCGACGTGGGGCGGACCTCAATACGGGCGCCGACGACCGTCGCATAGCGGAACAACGTAGTTGCCTGCATGCCGGCAAGGCCTCGTTCAATTTCCGCGACCCTTGGCTGGCTCACACCCAGTCTGGCCGCAACGTCGCCTTGTGATAATCCTCGTGCCCGTCGGAGATCGACCAAAGACTTCATGGTAGCAATAGCCTGGGTCTCCTCGTCATAAGCCTGGCAGAATTCTTCAGAACGTTCACACCCTAACTTAATCAGCTTCTTTACGTAGCTCACTGTGTCTCCTTGAATCTTTTCATTCTTGTAACTGCACGGTCAAGAATCTGCTTCGGGATCGAATCGGATTCCTTTTTATAGAAGGCTACAATCATTAACTGTTCAACACCGCTAACCACTCCGTACCGAAAGAACAGACAACGGCCCTGATAGGCGGCTCGCTCGTGCCGGATCATATACAATCCCTCTCCGTAATCCTTCACGATCGCAGGTCGGGTGTTCGATTCCTCGGTCATCTCGTATTGCTCAAGGATTGATGCCAATTTCGCCTGGTCCCGCTCGGGAAGTGAGAAGAATTCCTTGTCGGTCACCCCTTCGTCAAATGACGAAAACTTCCGTCGCATCAGAAAGAATTATAATACTACTCTTATATACGCCGCGCATTGCCAAGGGCAACCAGGCTTGTTTCGGCAGTGGACTGGCAGGGCATTCGACGCCTGTCTCGACAAGTTCAGCGATGGAGCGAGGAAGTCGATTGAGGCCTGCATTTTGGAGTTCTATTTCTCGCGAAGGCCGGTTAACGACATGGTGCGAGAGTTCACCCTTCAGTCGAAGCAAGATCTTGGCTATACGCAAATGATGTACCTCCTTGCTCTTGGCCACACAAAGTCCTCGATCTATGAAGTCGTTGATTCGGACCCCGGCAAGGGAGTTCTTCTCCAAGATCTCATTCGAGGTGGTGAGCCGATGCGAATACCGGGGTGTTCCGCCTCGGATGTTTTGGCCGAGGATGATAAACTGCTGACTCGAGTTGTCATAAACAAGATCGGAATTCAGATCTCGGGTGGAACGCTCGTGATTCCCAAGCAACTCTGGCCGCATCTGTCTGCGAAGATAGACTCCCAACTGTCGGAACGCGGGCCCGAAGCTCCAAGCCTCCGCGAATTTCGTGAGGAACTGGCCGAGGAAATGACCTGGTACACCCTCTCGTGCTGGGTCAACGCATATTCCGGCCCGGGCGCGCCGCCGCCAAAACTCGTCGCCTTCGATCGGGACTGATCGCCTTTGCGTTCGGTTTGTCTCGATTCGGCAACGTTCATCTAGCATTCCAGAAGTGGCGGATATTGAGCCACCTCTGGCGGAAGCGACGATCCAAGTGGAAATGCCGGTGAGCGTGAGCCCGAGGGCCGGGTCAATACCGCTGCGCTACGCTCTTGCCCTCGGCCTGCTCCCCCAAGTCGTCACCGGCATCGTCAAGACAAGCTGATCGAATCACGCACCCGTTCGAGATGCGAAGAAGCCTGCGGAAGAGGAAGCGGATTTTCGAACCCTCTCCGGACCGGAAGTCGAGGAGTTCCTTGCGCTTTGTGAAAAAGAGAACCCCGACGAAACGAATCTCGAATTGAAAAGCAGCGCCGAATCGCCGGCAACAAACGCCGACGGCGAATGTGTCTATTGCTCCTCCACGGCTACGGCCCTGCCGAAGCCTGCGGCGCTCGATACGAAGATTCTGATGGCGATGGGATCTTTCCTCGTCGTCAAAGGCAGAGACTTCGGGATCTCGGCATCATCGAGCGCGAGCAACTCAAGACGAATGCCCGCAAAGGCTGAGTCGCCGTCGATGCCGAACTCAAAGCGATCCTAGCCGAGAAGTCGGCAGGCTGGATCCTAGAAACATCAAAAGGCACCGCCCTCGAACCCGGCAACATCCGCCGAAGCTTCGCCGGCATGGTGAAAGGCACCAAGTTCGAAGGCATGAAACCGTACGATCTGCGCCATACGTTCGCCCAGCGCCTGTTGGACGAGGGAGTCGACGTCAAAACGGCGGCCGAGTTGATGCGCCACTCGGTCGAGGTTTTCCTGGCACGATACGTGCGAAGCGATCGGGCAAGGAAGATGGAGGCGATCAAGAAGCTGCGCAAGAACCGTGTAGTTTGATAGTCGGTCGAAACGGGTGCTGTAAGACTTGCGCAAGATTGAGTTCCCGTAATTGACCGTAAAGGTCTTGCACTGGCTCCCTCGCCGACAAGGTGACCGTGAAGCAGGAGAACTCGTCAGTCACTGCGAAACCTTCGAGAGTATCTCGCGACGAGATACCCCTCGGTCAGATATCTTTCGACCGTTCGTACGTAGGGGGTAGTCTCTTAAAAGGAAAGAGACTGCCCGCAGGCAGCCTCAAAGTGTCGATTCTGGCTCAGTACATGCTCCCTTTGGAGAACAGCCCTACGAGGCCCAGAACCCTACATCTAATATGATGCCACAAAGCAGCCCGGAGTTCCTCAATTTTGGCGAGTCCGCCATATTTTTCTATAATTGCTTTGCGTTCAGTTCGCCTGCCCGGTTCGACCGATATCTAAAAGCGGCAAACGGCAAACATATCGAGGCGATGGTGCTATACCGATGGAATCTCCGCCTTTGTGAGGCATTGGTTCCGTGTCTCCACTCTGCTGAATTGACGCTGCGAAATGCTATTCATCGTGCGATGATCGAGAAGTATCTTCCCCAAACGAAGCCGCACTTTCGAGGCGGCAGCCATCCTGATGATTGGTGGTTTGACTCCACTTTCAACGGAACATCAGTGTTGGGATATGGCGATTCGCTCAAGTTGGTAGATGCCGAGAAGAGGATAATTTCGGATGGCAAACCGGTGACAACCTCGAACATGGTGGCCGAGTTGCCATTTGGTTTCTGGGTCGAGTTGTTGAACAAGGAATACGAACAGAGCATCATTGTCCCTGCGCTTCAGACCACCATGAAAACACTGAGAAAGACGCGGCAAGATCAAGGCTGGCTACGTGATAATTTCGGAAGGCTCAGGGATCTGAGGAATCGAGCCAGCCATCACCGTCCTATTTTCCATCGAACTGACCTTACGGAGTTAAACCAAGTCGCATGGTCGGTCTCCCGAGAGCTTCAAGGATTCTTTGTATCTCCACTTAGCCCAATTTGCCGGTTCAAATCGGTCTTCGAACTGGACAAAGAGGCAGAAATTGCAAGCCTAAGAGAGCAGATCCGGACTGGATTTTATGAGCCTCATCGGAAGGCGACTGCCGCCGACCAAGAGCATCCCGCAAAGTAATTATCCTTTTAGGGCGGAGGATAGCCAATTGGCTGCAGATGCTCCAAAGGCGTTCCGCTGCGTGTGTGATGAGTTCGATCGGTGGTAAGAGGCTCATGAGGCGTGCAACCGAGAATGAAGTTCTTTTTCCGCTAGCCTACGCTCTCGTGCCCCACCATCCCCTCGAAGTGCGTCGACAAGGGCGAGCAGTTCGTAAAGAAGTGGGTCCTCCCGCGCCGCTTTCGGGACGGACGGATGCAGCGGCTCAAACGCGATTCCTCGAACGTCTCCGTGGGGATCGGGCCATACCGGGATCATCTTATCGCTTGTGGCAAGCAGATCTGAGAGTGGCGCCGCCGCCCATGAAGTACGCATCCCGCGCGCTTCACCCCCGCGCTTAGGCCCCAGAAAATAACGTGCCCCGTGGACCAGTGCTTCCTCCAACTTCGTCGCACTGACCCGCTTGCGCTCCGAATTGTAGATCTTCACTTCTTCCGCGGCACGCAGGGCACGATGCACCGACGCCTGACTCAGGTGGAGCTCATTTGCGATGTCTTGTTGCACCCACGGTTGGCCCCGCTTAGCGCTGATTTTAAGCAGCACAAGTATGTCCAAGGGAGCGAGCATGGAGAGAGTCTACCATGGATATCCTGTATTCCGATTTTGAATAATGAATAATTTGAACTCGATGTCGGCTAAACCACGTTCATGGAAGAATTAACCGGGGAATCTCGCTGCCTCGAATTCCTCTTATTGTGTGACCTTAAGCACCCGGCGACCGTAGCGGTCGCCGGCATTCCTGATCTGGGTGTGTACGACGATGTCGACGTCCATTCCAAGATCATTCAGCATTCCGACAAGCTCGTCCAAAGTAATGCTCAGCGTTTGACCTCTCAGAAGTTTGGAAAGATCAGCGTGGGCCAAGCCCAGAATCTTGCCCGCCTTAGACCTGGTCAGACCTAGGGCCTTGATTGCGTCCGAAATCGCCAGGATGAGCTTGGTCTTTAAGAGAAGCTCTTCAGGACTTGTCAAGCCGAGGTCGGCAAAGACATTCCCGCTGCTACGCGTGACTTTTTCTTCCGCCAGTCTAGTCGCCTGCTTGCCCACCAGTTTGATTTGGGACCATTTCAAGACTTTTGACGCCTGAAAATGAAGCTGTTCCCGCCCAAATCGGCGGAGGTCATGATATACAGACCATCGGTGTCGGCGGCTGAACTAACGGAATTGGTTTGCGTTGGGTCGGGTCGGGGATCCACGAAAAATGGCAAAAACCGCAAAAGAAGATCCAGATAATATGAGCTTCGAAGTGGGAAGCGGCCACATCTACGCTGACCTCGGCTATCCGGACCCCGAAGAGATGGCGGCAAAGGCAGAACTGGTGCGGGTTATCAGATCGACGATCGAAGCCGTCGGACCGAGCCAGACATCGGCGGCTAAGTTGATGGGAGTCGATCAACCAACGCTGTCAAAGCTGTTACGCGGACGGGTAAGCAACTTCACTATTGACCGTTTAAGTGGAATGCTCCGTGGGCTTGGGCGAAGCGTAACGATCCACGTGGGGCCAATAGCCGCTCAGATGACCGACGTGTCCACCAACATTGAGCATGGACACGTAAAAGTGCACACCGAAGAATTGGCGGTCGCCTAGAACTCGCAGTCCCAGCTCTCCCGGCACCCCAATATCCGCTCAGGGATGAGAAGGTTCCAGCAAGGGCTCCGAACTCGGCTCCAAGCCCTTAGGAGAAGTTTTCCCCGCCGACTTGGAGAAATGGGCAGGCGGCCTCATGACGCAAAAGCGGGTGACCGGCAAGAGAACGATTCCACCACGTCCGATGGCCAACATCACTAAGCGGCGATATCTTGGAATGCTCGACTCGTTGTTCGAATACGCTCGCAAGCAGGAGAACCTGATCCGCGTTAACCCAGTCCGGGACGTAGTTAAGCCAGCCGAGGATGAGGTGGACTTTCGTGCCTTGACCGCCGAGGAAGTCGATGAGTTGCTGACCCTCTGTGACAAGGAGGACCCCGAGCAGACCGACATCGAGCATGAGAAGCTCCGCCGAATCGAGAGTAACAGGCGGAGACGTCGGATCTGCCTTCTGGGCCTCGTCGGATTTGGACCGGCGGAGTCTTGCGGCGCCAGATATGAAGACTTCGACGGCGAGGGTCTTTGGGCTCGAAGGCAGCGTCAACGGCTTCGAGAAATCGGGGTCATCGAGAGGGACCAGCTAAAAACGAAGGCACGAAAAGCATGGGTTGCGGTCGACGAAGAGCTCAAAGAGATCTTGACCCAGAAATCCGATGGCTACATCTTGTCAACATTGTCGGGCACGAGGCCTATCGAACCCTCGAACATTCGTCGAACCTTTTCAGGCATGGTCAAGGGAACGAAGTTCGAAGGCATGACCCCGTACGACCTTCGCCACACCTTCGCTCAGCGGCTGCTGGATGAGAACGTCGACGTGAAGACGGCCGCCGAATTGATGAGGCATTCCGTCGAAGTGTTCCTCGACAGATATGTCCGCAGCGACCGCGGCAGGAAGCTCGAGGCCATGAGAAAGCTCAATGCCGCCAAGAGTGCTCGCCTTGAGCGGTCTGCCGCGTCTATTCCCGATCGACAAGATGGCGGGGGAGAATGATGCCAGTTCCCGTGCGGCTGCTGGGCGATACGCACGGGAACATGACGCCAATCCGGTTGGGTGCGCGGCTGGGGCTGAGGATGATTCACTTAGGGGACCTCGGATTTCGCTCCTCCTGGCTCAAAGCGAACCGGATTCCAAACCTGCGTGTGGTCGCAGGCAACCACGACGACATCATCACGGCCCGAGAGACTTCGATCTACCTTGGCGATTTCGGCGATTTGGGCGAGCACGTGCAAGGATTGGATAATGTCTTCTTCCTTCGCGGCGCCAGCTCCATCGACAGAGACCTACGTGTAGAGGGCCGGGACTGGTGGACTGAAGAAGAACTATTCGACCAAGAACTTGAAGCGGCGATCGACTTATATAGTCGTCTGCGTCCTCGAGTAATGCTGTCGCACGAATGCCCATCGGTCATCGGCCACATGCTTCTCGGCGCCGATCTAATTCCTTCTCGGACGGCGACCGCCCTTTGGCAAATGTTCCAACGCCACGAGCCCGAGCGCTGGTTTTTCGGGCATCATCATCTCTCTTGGGAGCGCCGTGTCGGGAATACCATATTTCGCTGTCTTGCGATTGACGAGGCACTGGACGTGGATCTCTAGGTAGATTCCGCCCGAGTCAATACGGTACGGAAAAGACGACATTTAAGGATCCGAGGGTGTCTTACCGCAAGAACATCTGGGAGTAGGATTTGCTAGCGACATGAGGAGCGCAAAGCCATACTGAGTTTTCGAATACTCCTGATAATGTTGCGAAGCAGTCAATCCGAACGCTGCCGCAATGGTCAAGTCGAACGGCAGTTCTTTGGACATGTCTGCACCATGCTCTTCATCTGGATCGCGTCCAGTTATCCTGGGAATTACGGCGCTGGAGTGAAGACGCCTTATAGCTATGGAACACTGTTACGGTAATACACTAAACTAAGGTTTCAAATTGCCCAGCCAACCTGACTAGCGCGGCGAACGATTCCACTTGCATCTTTTGCATGATGTGTCCCCGATGGACTTGAACAGTGTATTCAGCTATTCCGAGCTTCGCAGCTACTTGTTTATTCAGTAAACCCTTAACCAGGAGGGCTAGAACTTCGCGCTCTCGAGGTGTGAGTAAGGCGTAACGTGCCATCAAACCTGACCGCTCAGATGCTACACGTCTTTTTTCTCGGTCCGCCCCGAGCGCACTCTCCACGGCGGCAAGTAATGTTCCTTCCTCGATCGGCTTCGTCAGAAAGTCAAAAGCTCCTCCCTTCATTGCTCGCACGGTTGAGGACACATCACCGCGCCCTGTGATAAAAATGATAGGAATCGACGGTAAGTCGACAAGCACTGATTGCACATCCAATCCGTTCATGCCCGGCATCTTCAAATCGAGGATGAGGCACGCAGAGTTGTCATTCCGTTCGAATTCCAGGAAGTCATGACCCGAAGAAAACAATTGGACGATCTTGCCGTTCGCCCGCAGAAGGGACGACAGAGCGTCACGAACCGTCGAGTCGTCGTCGACGATATAGACTATCTCGCGGTGCGATTGGGCTGGACTGCATGTGCCCACGTGGACGACCAGATTACTCGCAGCGAGGGCGAACTAGCCGCATCTATCGAGACTTGACACGACATTCCTGCATGACGCAGCAAAACAATCGGTCACGAACAGGGCCGCAGGGAAGCGATTGGCTAGAAGACTGTCTGGCGCGGACCGGCCCATGGCAGCGAGCGACCTTTGATCCACGATAGCAGGATCTTATAGGTTTTCAACCGTTCTGCGGCAGGCTTTTGGGGCACCAACTTTGGCAAAATCACACCTGCGAGCAGTGAGATTCATGTTCGGCGAATGCCGAACACGAACTTTCCTGGTGAGCCGGAGGCGCCATCGAAGAATATGTGATCAAGGTAGTCCGCCAAGCTCAAAGATAGTAAGGATTCCCGACTGCATGTTTCTACCAATTCTTATAACCGCCATCGGCCTCGTGCCGCAAACCATGCGCACTCCGAACCCCTTCACCGATGTATGGTCCGATCGCCCGGCCTCGAACTTCATGGAGTCGTCCGTGCTTGGCAATGGAAGGCTCGGGGCCATGATCTTTGGCGCACCCGATAATGAGCGGGTCGTCCTGAACGAATCCACCATGTGGTCGGGCTCTCGCCAAGACGCCGATCTTCCTGACGCTTACAAGGCCCTACCCTCCATTCAAAAGCTTCTTGCTGACGGAGACAACGCGAAGGCGCAAGACCTCGTCCAACAATCGTTCGTCTGCAAAGGTCCAGGAAGTGGCGGAGCTGCCTACGGGAGCTACCAGACCTTCGGTGACCTCATTGTGGGAGCGCCACACGAGGAATTCTCCGATTATCGCCGCGTCCTAGATCTTGATCGCGCCGTGACCACAATCGACTATCGGGCGGGTGGGTATCGATATGAAAGGCAAGCTTTTGCATCTGCGCCTAAGAACGTCTTCGTTTATCATTTCTCAACAGACAAACCGAGCGGCCTTACTTTTACAGCTTTCCTCCAGCGGAAGGAGAGCGCAACCACCAGGGTTGAGCAGAACGACTTCATCTTGGAGGGCAGGCTGGATAGCGGTCAGGCTGATGTCGACGGCGTGAAGTTTCAAGGGCGACTTCACGTGATCGTCAAGGGTGGTTCGGTATCGACTGACGAACATGGAATCCACGTCACCGGCGCACATGAGGCGACCCTTTTTTTCACGGCAGGCACAAGCATGTTCGATCGCGACTACGCGGTCGAGACGCGGCAGAGATTGGCGAAAGCCGTCCCTATAGGTTTTGATAGCCTGCTTCGCGAGCACATCCGTGACTACCAAAAGTTTTTCCACCGTGTTCGACTACGACTCCCCGTGGGGCAGTCAGCCGATGTTCCAACCGCAGAGCGACTAATCGCGACCTCAAAGGGAGCTGACGATCCGTCTCTCGCGGCCTTGTACTTCAACTTCGGTCGTTACCTGCTTATCAGCAGTTCGAGGCCCGACAGTCCCCTGCCCGCAAACTTGCAGGGGATTTGGGCTGAGGAGTTCAGCACGCCATGGAATGGTGATTTCCACCTTGACATCAACGTGCAAATGAACTACTGGCCCGCGGAAACTACGAATCTTTCCGATTGTGCTATGCCCCTTGTTCGTCTCGTTCAACGAATGGTTCCCTCCGGAGCGAGGACAGCACGAGCCTATTACGATGCGAGCGGATGGCTGGCGCATCCCATCACTAATCCGTGGGGATATACATCGCCTGGTGAAGGTGCAACGTGGGGATCTACCCCGGCTTGTGGGGCCTGGCTTTGCGAGCATCTTTGGAATCACTATTCCTTCACTCGCGATAGGTCTTATCTGTCCTCCGTCTACCCAACGCTCAGAGGAGCCGCCGAGTTCTTTTCGGAAACTTTGATCGAAGAGCCTACTCACGGTTGGCTTGTGACGTCTCCATCCAACTCACCTGAAAACGCCTACTACGATCCTAAGACAAAGAGGGTCCTTTCTGTATGTATGGGTCCGACCATGGATATGGAGATCGTTCGCGAGTTGTTCACGAATGTAGTAGCCGCGTCTGAGATCCTCGGAGAGGATGCGCAGTTCCGACACCGTCTGACCGACCAGCTCAAGAGGCTAGCTCCATTTCAAGTCGGTAGTCACGGGCAGTTGCAAGAGTGGTTGCAGGACTATGAGGAAGCAGAGATCCACCATCGACACACGTCGCACCTTTACGCGTTATATCCCTCCGACCAGATCAGCCTTGATGCTACGCCCGAACTTGCAGAGGCGGTGCGAATCTCACTCGAACGCCGTGGCGATGATAGTGTCGGATGGACGTACGCTTGGCGGTCTTGCCTGTGGGCAAGACTGCATGACGGCGACCACTGCTGGAAGCTTTTGAAAGCCCTATTCACCCCCGTTACTGATACGTCGATGCGTTACGACAGCGGTGGAGGCACCTACGCCAATCTCTTCAACGCTGGACCGCCTTTTCAGATCGACGCCAATTTCGGAGGCGTGGCAGCTATCGCCGAAATGCTCGTTCAGAGTCGGCCTGGAAAGGTGTTGCTGCTCCCTGCCCTTCCCAAGGCCTGGTCTGCAGGCTCGGTAACCGGCCTCAAGGTCCGAGGCGGATTCACTGTCGATGTTGAATGGAAGGAGGGTAAGGTTTTGCGCTACAAAGTCACCGGCGCCGGTTCTGAGCAAGTAAAGGTCGAATAGCAGGCGAATGCAATGCCCCCCATAGGCGTAGCCCGTCCGATTGCCCTCGGGCCTACTTCGCCGACTTCCAAAACGCAGGAATCAGCCAGAGCCCGATCAAGACTCCGACTGTCAAGGCTGCCCGGAGCACAAAATAGAGGACTCCGTCCGATCCGGAAGGACGATATACGAGTGTCAGAACGCTCAAACCTACCATAAGACCTGCGGCGAGCACGCTGGTCGCAATTCGGTTTGCGGCTTGCTGAGCCTTCCGAACGAGCGGATCGGGCAAGTCAACTCGGCTGGTTACGGTAACTTCGCCCCGTTCGACAATGCCGGACAGCCGTTTCAGGGTCTCAGGCAAGTCGATCGCCAGATCGACGAGGTCCACGGCCCCGTAGCGCAAGCGACCGACCATCGCTGATAGCGAATGACTCTTTTTCCAAAAGCTCTCGAAATAGGGCCTCGCATACTCTTGGAGATTGAACTCGGGATCAAGGTTGGCTCCCATGCCCTCGTCCATCGCAAAGACTCGGGCGAGAACGACCAGGTCAGTGGGGAGCCTCAGTCCGTGGCGTTGGGATGTCGTCGTGACTTCTCGCATGATCTGAGCAATCGAGATTTCACCGATCGACAAGCCGTCGTACTGCAGGATCAACTTCTCGACATCTCTTATCAGCACCGCTCGATCCACCGCGGAATGTGTGGCGCCGAGAGCGAGCAACTCTTCGACGACTCGATTCGCGTCCCTACGCGACACCGCCAAAGCGAGACGTAGCAGTGATGCCCGCAAACGGTCGTCAAGTCGGCCGACCATCCCGTAGTCGATCAGTGCGACCTGGCCGCCTGGGAGGACGAAGAAGTTTCCGGGATGAGGATCGGCGTGGAAGAACCCGTTGTCGAGGACCTGGACGAGTGCGATGTGGGCGCAACTCTTCGCCAACTTGTGTCGGTCGATTCCTGCCGCATCCAAAGCGGCCAAATCGTCAATTTTGATTCCGTGAATAGCCTCCATCGTCAACACGGTATGAGCGCTCTGCTCCCAATAGACCGTCGGAACATGAAGGGTCGAATCGTCTGAGAATTGGTGGGCAATGCGCTCGGCGTTTTGTCCTTCGCGTGTAAAATCAAGTTCGTTTCTAAGTGTGAAGGCGAACTCGTCAACCAATCCTTCAAGGTCGAGTGTCTTGGCGAACTCCGCCCTTGTATGGAGGAGCCGTGCGACCTGGCCCAGGATCGTCAGATCCTGCTCGACCAGTTGCTCAATTCCGGGCCGCCGAACCTTAACCACAACAGGGACGCCACCCGGAAGCACAGCGCTGTGAACCTGGGCAACGGAACCGGCCGCGAGCGGCTTTCGCTCAAATGCTTGGAAGAGCCCAAGGGGTTCGCAGCCGAACTCGCTTTGGATGGCCGATTCGATATCCGCGAAATCCACTTCCGGAACGTGGTCTTGGAGCTTGCTGAGCTCGACGATGTATTCTGGAGGAAGCAGGTCCGGTCGTGTACTAAGCGCCTGGCCCAGCTTAATGAACGTCGTTCCTAGCTCCTCGAAAGTGATCCTTAGTCTTTCCGGCTGAGTCTGGGAGGCAGCGTTAGGCCCCTCCTCGTGTTTGGCAATGGAACCGAGGATGGTTCCGATTCCCCACCGGGACCATAACGATCCGAACCCATTTCGGGCGAGTATTCGCCCGATCTCGAAGGAGCGCTTGCGCGAGTTGATGCGATTCATTGGTTGGGTGGACGGCCAAAGCCGCTGGACAGCTAGGTTACGTAGTAGGTCTGGTGGTCCACTGGTGCAACTGAAAGGATCACGTCAATGTTGTTTCTAGTGGCATTTGAGTAGGGGCAAATCAGGTGGGCTCCCCGAACAACCTCTTTGGCCTGCTCAATTTCGGCGGCAGGCAGAATCACGTGCAACTCAACGGCCAACCTGAACCCGACGCTCTCTTCCATCTGGCCAGCACTGACATGAGCTTCCACGATCGATTTGCCGATGGCGATCTTCTTGTCTCCGGCTGTCCGCTTAATGGCGCTGTGGAAGCAAGCCGCATAACCGGCGGCGAAAAGCTCTTCGGGATTGGTCTTGCCACCTGGACCACCCATTTCAATTGGATAGGCAACTTCGAGGTCAAGACATCCGTCGGCACTACGAACAGTCCCTTCGCGACCTCCAAGGGACATCACGGTTGGAGTACGGTAGATAACTTTCATGGGGATCGTATGTTGGATTAAGGAGGCCAGGCGGTTTGATACAATTTCGATCGAAAGCCGAACGCGGCTACCCCACCCATACGGATGCTGGCGCACACTGCCCTGGCAATGAAGAACAGTTAATTCCGAACCAGTAGTCAAGTAGAAGCTGTATCGAGTGCGTGTATGACTCAACTGACACCGGCTTTCTAAGGAAGCTGTTTGCCCCGATCGAATACGCCAATCCCACGTCGTGGTCGGACTCTGTACTGGAGAGCATGATCACGGGAACACGGCAAAGGGTTGCATCTGATCTAAGCTCGCGCAGGAAATCCAGCCCCGTTGCTCCCGAAAGACTACAATCGAGCGTGACCAGAGACGGTTTCGAACCCGCAAGGAGACGTCGGGCTTCCGGGATATCCCGCGCTCGGCTCACGACCACAGCAACACCACTTCGTTTGACTGCCCATGCGAACAGAGTCGCATCATCGTCCGAATCTTCAACGAGCAACAGGTAATTTGGGTTCATTATTGTTTCCTCATTTCGGTAGGTCACGTTCGGCAAAGGTATCGAGCCATTGATCGTCATCCTGAACCCCAAACGGTCTGTCGCCACATAATAGCGGTAGCATGCGCCATCAACCCTTCTGGTCTGTACCGAAATAGACTTCCAAGGCTCGTTCACCCTTCTAACCCCCTTGTAGACCCGACACGAAGAATTCGTCGAGTTTTGCGACCACTTTGGGCACAAACTCCGCGTCATCATACAGCCGATGATGAGTCGCTCCTGGTATCTCAAACCACTCTTTCGGATCGGATGCTTTTTCATAGCCTGCCTTACTCATGAAAAGCGTGGCGGCTTCGGATCCGACGACGAAAAGTATTGGGCGAGGTGAGATCTTCTCGATTTGCCAATAGTAGTTGTAATCCATCAGTCGGGCGAAATCTGTGAACTTGAACACGCTACGCGAGTTAGCGTGCTGGGCTCGTGGGGTCCTGTAATAGTCGTAGGACTCCTCGATGATGAGTGGAATGTCCTTCGGCTTCTGCTCCAGAAAGCTTGGATCTTTTCTAATAGTCTCGCCGCGCGCTTCACGAGTGCGTTGCTTGCCGATCTCAACAAGCATCGCGGCTGCGTCGTATGGCACAGGGAATCCATTTCGCGCCATCATGCCAAGATCCCAAAGACTAACCGCGGCGATGGCCTTGGCACGCGTCTCTGTAGGTCCGACCCCTAAGGAATAGTGCCCTCCAGCGCAGATGCCGAGGAGTCCGATGCGTTCTTCGTCCACGTTTGGTAGGGTAGTCAAGTAGTCAATGGCACAGCGAATGTCTTCCATTCGCCGGTTCGGATCTTCAATATCTCTCGGAAATCCGCCGCTTTCTCCCTGATGACTGGCGTCGTAAGCGAGTGTTACATAACCTTTCTCGGCCATTTTTTCCGCGTAGAGACCAGCCGTTTGTTCCTTAACGCCGCCAAAAGGGTGAGATACAACGAGGGCCGGATAGCGTTTGCCCTTCTCGGCATTGGGAGGAACGAATAGGTTTCCGGACATGGCCGTGAATTGGTGGGGAAAGGTCACTTTGGTTGGTAGAACTGATTTAGTTGCGCTCATAACAGGCTTCTCGTGGTGAAATTAAGTTGAATAGTCTATAGGTTAGTTGAGTCGAAAATGCGGCTCGCACGGTTACGGGTCGATCACGATCGCAAGGACGAACGGCAAGCTTTTCGTGAACGTGGTCAGCCCAGGACGGCTCGCGGTTCGACGAACGCCTCAATGCCGTAGCGGCCGTATTCGCGGCCATAGCCTGAGTATTTGAATCCTCCCCAGGGCGCCTGCGGATCGTCAGCCATCTGGTTGATGACCACCCGTCCCGCCCGTATTTGTGATGCCACCCGACGGGCTCGCTGGACGTCCGTGCCGAGCACGGCGGCGTGGAGGCCATACTTCGAATCGTTCGCTATTCGAATAGCTTCGTCTTCGGAGTTGTAGGAGATGACGCTTAGCACCGGACCGAAAATCTCTTCTCGGGCGATGGCCATGTCGTTCGTCACGTTGACGAACACCGTGGGCTTCACGTAGTAGCCAGCCTCGAATCCTTCGGGGCGGCCCATGCCACCTACAACTACTTCAGCGCCTTCCTCGATGCCCTTTTTTATGTAGGACTCAACCCGCTCCCACTGCTTCTGAGACACCATCGGTCCGATGGCGGTCTTGGGATCGGCTGGGTCCCCGACGTTAACTCCGTTCATCGCGCTCTTAATGGCTGCTGTGACTTCCTCAAGACGCCTCTTTGGCACGAGAAGTCTGGTTCCTGCCGCGCAAGCCTGTCCACTGTTCATGAACGCCAGAACCAGCGCGGCAGGGATTGCTTGGCTAAGGTCAGCGTCGTCAAGCAAGATCGTTGCCGACTTTCCTCCTAACTCCAAGGTGACTCGCTTCATGGTCGTCGCACCGTCACGCATGATGCTTTGACCGACGCCGAGCGAACCGGTGAATGAAATCTTGTCCACGTCAGGGTTTCGGACTAGCTCGGCGCCAACGGTTGTGCCAAGCCCGGTCACCACATTCAAAACGCCCTTGGGAAGGCCAGCTTCGTGGAGCACCTCTACCAACACACGCGCTTGAATGGCGCTCATCTCACTTGGCTTTATCACGACCGAGCAGCCAGCGCCAAGTGCGGAGGCCAGCTTCAGGCACATAAAGAGCACGTTCCCGTTCCACGCTGTGATGAGCCCCGCGACCCCGACCGGCTCCAGGGTGACCATGGTATTGTTCCAAGTTCGAGTCCACTCGATTTCGCGCACCGCCTGCTCGCTCGCTAAGAAGGCACCGACTCCAGACTCAACGATTGGCCGAGCAAAGCTCACAACGCCGCCGTACTCTTCGACCATGGCATGTGTGAGGTCGTCGATTCTCTTTGAGGCGGCGTCATGTAGGCGACGCAAAAGCTCTGCTCTCTCTTCTGGCTTTGACTTGCCATAAGTTGAAAAGGCGCGCCTTGCAGCCGAAATCGCTCGGCGTGTGTCCTCCTCATCGCCGAGCGTCACATGGCCAATAATCTGGCCATCGGTTGGACGTACGAGGTCCATAACCTCCCGGCCGTGAGATTCCACGAACTCGCCGTCAATATAGTGGGTTGTTAGGTTTTTCATAGCGATTCTCCATTTCTCGAAATTCGGTTTCAAAACGAGGTAACTACGACCCGATTGAGCGAGCCGCCTTTAAGTGCCGCGTAACCCTCGTTCACTTCACTGAGAGAGATCTCCTTGGAGACCAAGTCGTCCAGGTTCATGCGGGCTTGCAGATAGAGATCTGCATACATGGGAATGTCTCGCTTGGCAATCGACGAGCCGTAGTTGACACCAACCACCCGCTTTTGTCCGCCGATGGCCCCGATTATGTTTAGGCTCAAATCGACCTCAGGCCGCGCAACGCCAACGAGATAGAGGCCGCCTCCGGCAGCAAGCATGGTTAAACCCTGCTCCGATACGATCTGCTGTCCAACAAAGTCAAACACGTGGTCCGCTCCGTGAGGCAAAAGAGTGCGGACCGCTTCTACGGGATCCGATTCTTGCGAATTGATAACGTCTGTAGCTCCAAAACGCCTAGCTTCAGCAAGTCGCTTTGGCTGTACGTCAATGCAAATGATTCTCGTGGCACCGGCAAGCTTGGCTCCACTGACCGCGTTTAATCCAACACCACCGGCACCAAAGATGACGATCGACTCGCCAGCGCTGACATTGGCCGTATTTAGAACTGATCCCGCTCCCGTCACTACTCCGCATCCAAGGAGGGCTGCCTGGGGAAACGGCAAAGCCTCCGGCACGAGCACGAGTTGGTTCTCGTGAACGAGGGCCTGCTCGGCAAAACCGCCGAGTCCAAACCCTTGGCTAAGAGGCAATCCTTTCCGTGAAAGGCGCGGGGGATCTGAGGGACGGCGAAGCGTTGCTTCAGGGTGGAGACATTGAAATGGGCGGCCCGAGAGGCATCGGGCGCACGTGCCGCAGAACTGGTTCAGCGATCCAACAACATGATCACCGACCTGGAACTGCGTAACCCCTGGTCCGAGCTTTGTCACGACACCGGCCACTTCGTGACCCAGCACCGTGGGGAACGGAACTATGTTGTGGGTTGCGAAGAGAATGTCGGTGTGGCAAAGACCGGAGGCTCGAACGTCCAAAAGGACCTCTCGACCCTCCGGCTCAGCTATCTCGACGTCTTCAAGATCGAAACCGCGACCCAGCCCATTCACTACAAGTGCCTTCATTTGATTCCTCCGCGACGATTTCGCATCGCCCTCCGGTTGCTTCAAATTCTATGGGGCCAGAAGCGGCAAGCCAATTACATAAAGCTGGTATTTGACCGCGCAGCATGGGGCCTGTATAGTTACACTGGAGTGCAAAAAGCGCCCGCGGTCTTCTGACGGCGGAGCCTTTCCAATGGTCAAGAATCGATGACAGCGTCCGAAAAAAAGGAACAGAAACGTCGTGATACGATGCATCGAATCACCACGCAGAGCTTGAAGCTCTTCCTTGAACAAGGCTACGAAGCAACCACACTTGATCAAATTGCAGAAGC
>Ga0206797_1037_pt1 | contig 34036 bp, 30 predicted proteins | sample Alteio_BWOrgCont_69_FD_152894 | JGI IMG/M metagenome (GOLD analysis project Ga0206797, IMG submission 152894) | Enriched cells from forest soil in Barre Woods Harvard Forest LTER site, Petersham, Massachusetts, United States -... | ecosystem: Environmental > Terrestrial > Soil > Temperate forest >...
CAGGCAACCCATTTTCACTAACGGCCAATACGGTAGCGGGCGCCACGTATGCATGGACCGGGCCCGGCAGCTTTTCATCAACTGCGCAAAATCCTACAGTTCCCAATGCAGTTGCAGGTACCTATACACTTGTGGTTACCGGCGCAGCCGGGTGTACATCCACTATAAATGTTACTGCCCCTTTAAATGTGGTTACCAGCACATGGACGGGCGCCGCAGGTACAACAAATCCTACAACTGCCGGTAACTGGGATCAATTGCCGGCTTTTAACAGTCAAAGTAATTTAGTGATCCCTGCGGGTTTGAGCTTTTATCCTTCTCTTACTGCCAACGAAACTATATACGGTTTAACAATTGCCAGCGGAGCCAAATTTACCTTGAATGGCTTTACGCTTAGCACCGGGTGTAATATTATTAACAATGCCAGCACATCAGGCACAGGGATTCTTTATGGCTCCAATAATTCGTCGCAGATCACCTGGAACGGATCAGTAGCAGCGCAAAGCTATACCGGTACCAATACAGCAAATACTGCGCAATTGGGCACTATGACTGTCAATAACTCAGTGGGTGGCACCGTTACTATTAACGGCGGCCCTGTGGATATTTATAATAATCTGACCATGACAAATGGCGACCTGGTGGTTGGCTCATCCCCGGCAGCTTTAACTTTAAAAAGCACAGCTACGCTATCGGCCAGTGTAACAGCAATACCTGCGGGCAGTACCATTACCGGTACTGTAAACGTGGAACGTTATTTTACCGGCGGTGTGGGTTACAGGGGTTACCGCTTAATTTCTTCGCCGGTTTATTCGGCCACCGTCGCATCTAACAATGTCTATAGTATAAATTACCTGCAAACCGGCGCATTTCTAACAGGCAGCGCAGGGGGAGGTTTTGACAAAACAGGCAATCCGACGCTTTATTTGTTCCGGGAAGACCAGGCTACCAATAACCAAACGTTTACCACAGGTAATTTCTGGGGTATCAGCGCTATCAATAACGCGCTTGCTTATAACTATTATATGAACGGTGGTTCCACCATCTATAATATTCCGGTAGGCGATGGGGTTATGTTCTTTTTCAGGGGAAACCGGGCTTCAGCCCTTGTAGGCGCAGAAACAGTATCAACTTATGTTCCTGTAGCCGTTACAATGAGTGCTTCAGGTACCTTAAACCAGGGGCAGGTAATCGTGCACGACTGGTACACGCCCGGTTCGGCCAATTTGGGGTGGACAAATGCTACAGCCAATACCGCGGTACGAGGTTATAACCTGGTTGGCAACCCTTATGCCAGCTCGATTGACTGGGAGCAATATCATACGAGTCTTCCCAACACAACCGGGATCTATGCTAATAATGTGGGGACCACCATCTATGAACTTAACCCGGCAACCAATAACTACGACTCATACCAGGTTGGAGGAGCTTTTACCAACCATGGTACAAGAACCATAGCGAGCGGCCAGGCTTTTTTTGTAATCGCAGCTAACAACACTTCGCCGCAGCTAATTTTCAATGAATCGGCTAAGACAGCTACACAAAATACAGGGCTTAATCTTTTTATGTCCACAGCAGCTACAATTAAAGCAGTTAACAGTGCTAACCCAGACCAGCATTTGCGTTTACAAATGGCTGCAGATTCAGTTAATACCGATGATATTTATATAGGTTTTAATTCTACAGCGAAGACGCAATATGACTTTATTAACGATGCTGCATACAAACAAGGGAATGGCAAAGTAAGCCTGGCCAGCATGTCAAGCGATAAAGTTGCGCTGGCTATTAATAAGTTACCTTTGCCAAAATTGAGCCAGGCAATTATACCCATACAAGTGAATGCGACTTCCGACGGTACCTATAAATTAAATATGACCGAGATAAAAGGTATTCCGAAATTGTATGAAATATGGCTGATGGATGCGTATAAAAGAGATTCTGTGGATATGCGGCATGATTCAACGTACACTTTCGATTTATATGGTGCGGATGCTAACAGCTATGGAGCTAGTCGCTTTAGTATTGTTATTCGGCAAAACCGGGCCTTGGCATTACACCTGGTAAGTTTTACCGGAACAAAGTCGGCAAACGGTGTGGAGCTTGTTTGGAAAACTGAAAATGAAGCCAATTACACCAATTTTACGATTGAGAGGAGTACAGATAACGGCAAAACCTTTAATGTGGTGGGTGGTTTTCTGTCGGGCGATTTGGGTACTTACAACTTAACTGATAAAAATCCGGTTATCACGGCTGATAAATATCGTTTAAAGATGGAGGATATTAACGACGTTGTCAGTTATTCAAACGTAGTAACATTAATGTATGCAAATGCAAATAACAATATTGACGGTAATATTTCAGTGTACCCCAATCCAACTGCCAATATTATTAATTTAACCATTAACGATAGTAATAGCAGTAGCTTATCTCCTGGTTCGTCGTCATTGCAAATAAGCGGGTCACCTGCTGGTTTAACCCCAACTCAAACGACCGGTTCGCAATCATACGGTATCAAAATTGTGAGTATGACCGGTTTTGTTGTTGTAACAGCTACTACATCTCAATCTAATTGGCAGAGAAATGTAAGCAGCCTTTTACCCGGGACATACATCATCCAGGTGGTAAACAACAAAGATAATGGCCTGGTGGGAAAAAGCACATTTATTAAGTTGTAACCAAAATTAATTGATAATATCTCCCTGCCTGATTTCGTCAGATGCATGCAGCACTACTTTGTTATTAGCTTTCAGGCTGCCGAACACTTCTGTGGAATCATTACTTACTAATCCTTCTTTCACGTTAACCAGACTTGCTTTACCGGCGCTGTCTTTTACCACATATTCGCGTTCCGTAGAGCGGATAATTGCACTATTAGGGACCAGCAATGATTTGGCACCTGTTAGCATTGGTATGGTAACTTCAGCATACATACCCGGTTTTAATTGTCCGGTCTTGTTGGCGACATCTATTTCGATGGCCTCTGACCGCATACTGCCCAAGGCATTGGCCGACCGGCTTATTTTTGCTGTCTGTTGATGACCCGGCATAGCGTTGAAGGTGAATGTAACGGGCTGATTCAAATCTACCTTATCTACATAATCTTCAGGAATATCAACAGTTAAGCGCATTTTGTGGATGTCCTGTATGATCAGCATAGGCTGGTCGGTTGCCTTTCCGGGCGCAACAAGCGCTCCCGGCGAAATGTTTCTTTGAATGATCATCCCGTCAAAAGGGGCATATATTCGTAAGTAACCCTGCATCGTTCTCACGGCATCAACATTTGAGTGTTCTGATTGCGCCATTGCCTGGTCTGCTTTCATTTTTGAATTGGCATCATCGAGGTCCAATGGCGATACCGAACCCGGTTCTTTCGCGGCTTCCTTTAACCGTTCATATTTTTCTTTGCTGGCTACTGCATTTTCCTGGGCACGCAGGTATTGCGAATTGGCGGCCTGCAGCTGCGATTCCATTTCCGGCGCTTCAAGCACTACTAGAAGCTGTCCTTTTTTTACAATTGAGCCGCGGTCAACAAAAAGCTGCTTCACAAACCCGTTCACTTTTGGGAACAGGTTAACCTCATTAAAGGGGACTAACTGCCCCGGCAAACGTGCAGAGCCCGACAGCGCCTTTTCAGAAACATCTCCAAGCTGGTACTTATTGATGCTTTGTTTTGTTTTTGCAGTTAGATCGACGGGTTTATTATTTCCGGAGCAGGCCGCAAAGAGTCCGGTTACGGCGATTAACAAATAAGATCTATATTTCATGTTGTTGAATAATTAAATGGTTGGTTTGAGTTAATTCCTCTGGCATTAATGATGGCTCACTATAGGTGGTTTTGTTTTGCACCCATGCAAATACCATTGGCAGTATAAAAAGGGCCGCAAGCGTGGAGGCAAATAAGCCGCCTATAACAGCCCGGCCAAGCGGTGCCGTTTGTTCACCGGCCTCTCCCATGCCGGAAGCCATGGGGATCATTCCCGCCATCATGGCAAAGCTGGTCATCAGGATGGGCCGCAGCCGGATAGAAGCGCTGGTGATAGCGGCCCGCGTAGCATCGCGAAACTCCAGGCGTAAACTTTCCCCGTTAGTAACTATCAGTATCGCATTAGCTACAGAAACACCAGTGCTCATGATCATACCCATGTATGATTGTAAATTAAGCGTTGAGCCCGTCAGTAGTAAGGCTGTCAACGAACCCAATATCACCGCGGGGATGGTTGAAAGCACGGTTAGCCCTAATTTAAATGATTGGTAATTGGCTGCCAATAATAAAAAGATAACAAGGATGGCGAATCCTAATCCGCTTTGCAGGCTGTTTAAAGTGTCAGTTAAAAGGCTTGACATACCTTCTATTGTCGCAATCAATCCTTTTGAAGGTGTACCCAATGATTTAACGGCCTTCCGTACGGCCGTGGTTGCGGTGCCAAGGTCTTTTTTGTAAATATTGGCGCTAATGGTTATAAAACGTCTTGGACCGGTACGGTCATACTCACCCGGGGCATAATTTACCTTGAAGTCGGCCACATCAGCCAGAGCTGGGCTACTTTGGCCCTTTACCAAAGGTATTTCCTTTAGCTCGTCCATCGTGTTCATTACATACTCCGGTATTTGTACCTGCACCTGGTAGGTATACGCGTTCTTATCGTCGAGCCACAAGTTTTTCTCTGTAAAACGACTGGAAGATGTACTTGCCGTTACCGAGCGTGCAATGTCCTTCACGTTTAACCCAAGCTGGGAAACCTTCAAACGATCGAGCGTAATTGCAATGACCGGAAATTTTAGCGGTTGATCTATTTGCGCATCACGCAGGTATGGGATTTGTTTCAGTTTTGCTAAAACCTGGTTGCCGTAGGCTTCTATCTGCTCCATGTTTTTCCCTGCGATTTGCACCTCGATGGGGGTTGACGCTCCCTGGCTCATGATCTTCTCAGTCATGTCAATAGGTTCAAAGCTGATGGTCATTTCAGGCATCGCATTGGCAATATTCTTTCGCAGTGCGTCCTTTAGCTCGTCCATGTTTATTTTATAATTTTCATCCAGGTTTACCTGCAAAACCGCTTCGTGCGTGCCTGTATTGAAAACATACAGGTTGCTACTGCCGAAGCTGCTGGGCACCAGACCGATATAACCCGATGTAATCTTTACGTGATGATCAACCGTTTTATCGATTACCTGTAAAACCTGTTTGAATTTTTCCTCTGTTCTTTCAAGCCGTGTACCTTCAGGTTCCTTCATCCTGATCTGGAACTGGCCGTTGTTAAGCTTGGGCATCATATCCTTTCCGATGACTATAAAGCCAATACCTGCAAGGAAGATCACAACAAATAAATAAATCGGGACGATCAGCTTTTTGCGGGGTATGAGGCGGGTAATTATACCAACAAATCGCATTTTTATTTTTTCAAAAAAGTCATTCTGTTCGGGGTGGTCTTGTTCCTCTTTTTGGTGCCTGTTTACCTGTATCTCTTCATTTCTGTCCAATGATTCACCGGCATGTGCGTGTATTTTGTCGTGATGGTATACCTGGTAGCGTTCTGCTTTTATCATCCAGTTACTTAATATCGGCACCAGGGTTTGCGCCAATACATAGGATACGATCATGGTTAACCCGATTGCCATAGATAATGGCAAAAACATGGCTTTTGGTACCCCGTTCATCAGGAATGAAGGGGCGAATACGGCGAGGATACACAATAGTATCAACAATAAAGGGAACGATATTTCTTCGCAGGCGTCATAAATCGCCAGCCGCTTTGATTTGCCCATCTCCAGGTGCTGGTGTATGTTTTCAATAGTTACCGTCGCCTGGTCGACCAGGATGCCGATAGCCAGCGCCAGCCCGCTTAAGGTCATGATGTTGATGGTTTGTCCAAACAAGCTGAGCAGCAGTACGCCTATTAATATGGATACCGGTATGGTAATTACAACGATCAGGCTGCTGCGTAAATCGCGCAGGAATAGTAATACCATTAACCCGGTAAGCAGCGCGCCAAGCCCGCCTTCGGTCATTAAGCTTTTAACGGCGTTTACTACGAAGACAGATTGATCAAATTCGTAAGATATCTTTACATCGTCGGGCAGCAGGTTTTGCATTTCGGGCAGTTTGCTTTTTAAATCCTGCACCACCGTCCAGGTGGAAGCATCGGCCGTTTTTACTACGGGGATGTATACAGAGCGCTTGCCATTAATCAATGCATAATCCACTGTAATATCCGCTGCATCGGTAACCCTGGCTATATCCTTAACATAAATGGGTACGCCATTCTTTGTAATAACCGGGATATTGCCAAAATTATCCGCGTTTTTAATCAGCGAATTCATAGTGGTTAAATACATCGTATTGCCGAGTCTGAGGTTACCCGACGGCGACATCACATTGAATTTCGATAAGGCATCCACAACTTCATCAGGAGTGAGGTTGAAACTGCGTAATTTGTTTGGATCGACACTTAGTATGATCGACCTTGCATTGGAGCCGAATGGCGGTGGCGCCGACAAACCCGGTATGGTGGCAAACATGGGGCGGATTTTGGTTGCTGCCATGTCATAAATATCCTTCAGGCTCTCGGATTTACTATCCAGCACCAGTTCGCCAACCGGCAGCGACGAGGCATCAAACCTGATTACCTGCGGCGGCAAGGCGCCCGGCGGAAAAAAGCTCTGCGCCCTGTTAACTTGTAAAGCTACTTCGGCAGATGCTTCGGCCATGTTGGTGCTTTCGTAAAATGAAAGCTTGATCAGCGTTAAGCCCTGTATATTTTTACTGCTGATATTTTTTATCCCATTCACGTAGAGGAACTGATCCTGCAACCGCGTAGAAAAAAACCCTTCCATTTGCTGAGGGGACATCCCGCCGTATGATTCGATTACGTAAATTGTAGGCAGGTTTAGCTGCGGGAAAATATCTATAGGTATTTTTATTGCACTGAGCACTGCAAAAATTAAAAGGCTCATGGTGATCACCACTACGGTGATGGGCCTTTTCAGTGCGGATGTGACCATTGACATAGTTGATTATTTTAATAAGTTTAAAATGACCGGTACCTGGTTCTCGGTGATTGCTTTTTGAAACAGGGCATCGGCATAGGCATATTTCGCTTGCATATAATCAGTTTCTGCACGATACAAAATATTCAGGGCGGCGTCGAGGTCTACGATATTTGACAAGCCATTTTTGTATAATGATAGTTGCTGCCTGTAACTGGCATTGGCTGCATTTAACTGATTGGGTATTTCCTTTAAACGGCTAAGGGCGGTTTGCATCTCTACATCAGCCTGGCTCGCGTTTATCAATAAGAGCTGTTGTTGTTCCTGCAGTTTTTTTACGTCGTAATCTGTAGTTGCTTTTTGCGTCCGCAGTTTTAACTGCCGTCGTCGCAGGTCAAAAAGATTGTACGATATTCCTAAACCAACCACATAATCACTTCTTTGAAAACCATAACCAGTTGAAAGACTGTTATAATGGTCATTAACATCAATACTTGAGCCGCGACCCCAGGTTGCGGCCTCGAGCATTATTTTAGGATTATATAGCTTTTTTACCAGTTCTTCTCTTTGCAAACTATTTTGATACACCGACCTGTAGAAATTAATAACGGGATGATTAACCGTATCTGGCGGAAACAGGTACGCAGCAGGTTGTTTAATCAAAGTCATTTCTACCGTGGTATCGGGCACGATCGATCGGTAGGGTATGCCGCTAATAGCTGAAAGCTGCAGCTGTACCTGGTTGAACTGGTTATTTACCTCGATATAATTTAGCCTGGCCTTTGATAATTCAGCACCGGCAATACTGGTATCAACGCCGGCCTTTATCCCGCTAACTGCCAGGGAATGTATGGAACGCAAAACCTCCTGTGAGCGCTGAATATTGCGAAACTGTATATCAAGCAGGTTTTGTAAACGCAGCAACTGCAGATAATTGCTTATTGTGTAAGCCTGTAAGTCGTACTTTGACCGGGCAAATTGATTTTGTTCGACACTTACGTCGGAATTCGCAGCCTTATTTTCAGCGCTGTATTTACCGAAATTGTAAATTTCCCAATCAAGGGCTGCAATTCCAAGGTTTGTTGAAGCCGCGGTAGTAACATTTGTATTGTGAACACCGCTGGTGCTCGACGGGACGATGCCAAATCCGAAATATGGCCCTATCGTATTATTGCTTGTTCCAATATCCGCCTGGTAATTTAAATTCAGGTTAGGCAGCCAGTTGCTGCGCGTTTCGGCGGCTTGTGCCCGCCGGATAAGGATAGCCGCAGAATCTGTAAGCAACGCTGGCGCTTTTTGATCTACGCTGTTTAATAACTCTTTTAAAGTAATAAACGACGATTGCTGCGCATGAGCCATCGCCACTGTTAACAGCAGTAATGGCACGCACAAGCATTTTTTTATACTTAGCATTTGACCGGGAAATTAATTTATAAATGAAAATAATTGGACCTTAAAGCATTGAAGTTTCGTTGGTTCCCTTTTCTTTTATGAATTCACCGGTTGATTTATACTCAACTACCTTATTAACAGTAAGTACACTTTGGTGTAATGCATCAGCAGGCTGATTGGTATTATCAATCAATACCTGGTAAAATTCTCCGGAAGGTGTTTCTATTATATGAACACCGTAAATATGCCATGCTCCATATTCGCTTTTATAAAATGCCTTGCGCACCACGGGCGAGAGTTTCCATGGCCAGTTATACTTTGATACTGTTTTTATCCACCTGCCATTTTCATCAAAAGTTGCATAATATTTATGGCCGCCTTCTTTGGCTTTCGCGGTGTATTCGTTGTTATTCATACTCCAATTTTTTACAGTTGCCTTCGGATATTTTGAAGCGAAGGTTGTAAGTATTGTAGTTGGGATCTCAATTTTTTTATTGCTTTGAGCTATAATATTGCTGGTGCAAAATATCATCGCAAGGACGACAGTTGCCATATATAATTTTAAGTTTTTCATTTCATTGTTTTTGTAACCTGCTTTTAACGCAGGTTAATTTGCTTCTTCAAGTTTTTTAAATGCACTAATGGAATTTCGGATGACCTTAAAATTAAGGTGGATAAGCCGATCGATTCGATCACGCTGAATCAGAACTAAAATTTCCATTAAAAGGTGCTAAATGGCGTTCCACAACGATTTATAACTGCTGTGAACGAGGGCGACATTATTAAAAATGCCGTTAACGAAAAGAGATCAAATCTTGAAGACGCGCAATGAAATATAAGAAAGGCGATGGTGGGAAAAAGACCGGGAATTTAAAACTAAACTGTTAAGGTGTTGATCTTTAGTTTCCGGTTTGTTAAAATGAAAAGTCAGGTAGGCAACCGGAACGTTTAACGCCTGATCTTTTATAGTTTGCTTAAAGGTAGCCTTATCTGTTCTCTCCAGGAAATTACTGGGAAGTGCAGTTTTGACTTCCCTTTTAAATATAGAATTGTTATGAACTGCCGATGACGCAGTAAGACAGGGTAGATAAAAAACATAAGTTGTGGCAACCAGGAGATACATCGCCATAACGAATAATACCTGGAAGCGTTGCAACATTTGTTTGCTCCTGTTTTTCATCGATTCAAAATTAGATAAAATATTAAACTTAAAAGCAATCATTTTTTTATTAGAGTACATTCGCCATCGTGCATTAGTGATTGCTTGTTTTTCAATTTACTGTTAATCAGTTAATTAAAATAGAACTGTTAATATATACGCGTTTATAAAGATTCAAATGCCTTTGTAAATTCTTTGGGACAATCTAAATTTGGCCGGTTTAAACACGGAGCGTTTTCTTTAGTTTTTGAATTTATCTTCATTATCTTTTTATCGCAATTATTTCTAACGAATCTGCAATGCCCTTGCATTTGTTTACAGAGTTTTCGAGCGAAAATAATATTTCCCGGTATTTGAGTAACCTGATAGGATCTTTTTCCTCCGAAAAAAGCTCGGCTATTGAATGATAGTAAACCTGGTCTGATTGCCTTTCGCAATTTTTTATTTTCCGGCACAATTCAAATACAGGTCCCGGTTTCTTTGACGATCGCAATATGTTTACCGCCTTTTCTATTTCAAGGCTGGCTTGAAGAATAATTGCTGCAATTTGTTTTATCGAAGGCTCAAATTCAATTATACCGTATAAATACATGCGCCCGCTTGCCTCCTGTATCGAATCTGCCACATCGTCAATGGCCGAAGCCAGTGCGTGAATGTCATTCCGGTTTATAGGCGTAAATACGATTTTATTGAGATGTAAATAAATCTTGTGCGTAATGTCGTCGCCGGCATTCTCCATTTTGTCAATCTGTTTAAATAACAGCTCTCGTTCCTCAGGGCATTCAGAATTCATAACGGTTACCAACAGTCCAGCCATTTCGGCCGCGTTTTTTGCAGCCTGGTTGAACAAATTGAAAAATAAAGAATCGTTAGGAAAAAAATCACGGAAAAACCTGCCCATTGCCTGCATATTTTTAGGAAATCCCAAAAATAACGCGGGCATATTAATACCATATTAAATAAGTGCAAGCCAATGTTAATTGTATGTTAACAAAACATAGAAAACGGACTTACTATGTAAACTATTGATAATAAGTATTTTATATTTTGATTATTTTTCAAAAGCCGATTTATTGACGATTTTAGCAGGTAGCGTATATCAATTTAACATTTACATAATATCACCAAAGATTAATCTTTCCTTAACATTGAGATAATGAGGCGTACGCACCTTTGGAGCAAAATTTATTTAATCCTTATTAATCTTTATTGATATGAAAAAAATGTTTACAAAACTTTTTTGTACCGCTTTACTAACAGGTCTAACGCTAACAGGCTTAACTGTTAAGGCACAAACAAGCTCATTAAACGCTGACGCGGCAACGGTTACTTCAACCTCCGCAATCCCTGCAGATACTAAAGCCGAAGCAAAACCGGTTATAAAGGCAAAAGAAGACGCAAAAACAGAAGCGAAATCTGAAACCAAAGCAGTTGAGGATACTTCATGGAAACCGCAAAGAAGGTTATGGGGTTATGCTTTTGGTGATGAGTACTATGATGCACACGCTGACAAAACTAACAGGGGCGGCGAAACTCAGTATAATGGCGTGCCCACTTACAGAAATGCATTCCAGTTCCGTCGTATGTACTTAGGTTATGATTATGAAATAACCAAAAAGTTTAAAGCTGAAGTGTTATTGGCAAGTGAGCCAAATGCCAACACCGGCGTTAACGGCAGCACATCAATCCAAAACGGTGATAATCTTGTTGATGGCAAGATGGCATTCTGGATAAAGAACTTTAACTTAAGGGTTAGGGATCTTTGGACTGGTACTGACTTTGTTATCGGTGAAATGAGCACTCCTGGTTTTGCATTAAATGAGCCTGGAACTAACGGTCCGGTTTCATTATCAGAAGCTACCTGGGCTTACCGCTCAATCGAGAAAACCATTACTGACTTCCATAAGAACAACTCTTATGATGTTGGTGCAGCTTTACAGGGTACTTTTGACCCATCTGTAAAAAACTTTGGTTATGTGTTTATGGTTGGTAACAATAGCACAGCAAGTTTATTGTCAGCCGCTAACGCTAACACCGGCTTCTACAAAATTTTCTACGGTGACCTTTGGGGTAAATTCTTAAACAAGAAATTGTATATCGACATATATGCTGACTACGCACGCACAGGTCCTGCAACAGTGGTTATTCCGGGCCAGGAGCATAACATGTTTAAGATATTTGCTTCATATCAAACCAAACCAATTACTTTAGGTGTTGAGGCATATACTCAAACACTTGCAAGTGCTTTAAACAATTCAACAACCAAAGCAGTAGAAGATGCTACAGTTCATGGCTTATCTCTTTGGGTAAGAGGTCCGATTACAAAAACCCTTAACTACTTTGCCCGTTACGACACTTATCAGCCAGCTACAGACTTTGCATCCGGTGATGTTTATACTACCACCTTCAATACCAACTACGGTAACTACACACCATTTGTACAAGAACAATTTTACACTGCAGGTTTAGATTATCAGCCAATTAAAAATGTTCACTTCGAGCCAAATTTTTGGTTAGTTAACTATAAAGATAACAGAGATCCAAGCACTACCGGTTATGTTGCCCCTGATCATACCTTAGTTTTCAGGTTCACTTTCTTCTATACTTTTGGTAAATAAGAATAGTAAAAAAACATAATCAACAAACAACAAACAATAAACAAACCATGAAAGTAATTAAAAGTTTAAAGATAGCCGCCGTAGCCATTGCTGCCAGCGCGATATCATTATCAGCTTCGGCGCAGGACAATACTTTGTTAGGCGCGGGTAGTACATTCGTATTCCCTTTGTTTTCAAAGATTTTTTCGGAGTATGGTAAAACACACGATGTAAAGGTTAATTACCAGTCAATTGGTTCAGGCGGTGGTATATTACAGCTTACCAACAAAACTGTTGATTTCGGCGGATCAGATGCGCCGTTAAACGCTGAACAAGCCAAAAAAATCGGTGTTCCGGTTTTACACATTCCCATGGCCTCAGGCGCTGTTGTTGTAACTTATAACATCCCGGGCGTATCAGCTGCTTTAAATTTAACAGGTAAGGATCTTGCTGATATTTACCTTGGTAAAATCACCAATTGGAATAGTCCTCAACTGGCCGCGACCAATAAAGGCGTTAAATTGCCCGACCTGCCAATAGTAGTTGTACATCGTTCTGAAGGTAGCGGTACTTCTTATATTTTCACAGACTTTTTGACGAAAGTGAACGAAGATTGGGCGAAAAAAGTAGGTAAAGCTTCAGCAGTTAACTGGCCAGCCGGATTAGGTGGCAAAGGAAGCGAAGGCGTTGCGGGTTTAATTAAGCAAACTCCGGGAGCCGTAGGTTACGTTGAATTAATTTACGCTTTACAAAATAAAATGCTTTACGCTAATATCCAGAACAAGTCGGGTAAGTACATTGCTCCATCACTTGCATCTACAACTTTAGCGAGTAATGTTGAACTGCCTCCCAATGCTGAAGTATCTTTAACTAATACAGATAATCCAAAAGGGTATCCTATCAGCAGCTTCACCTGGGCCTTGATTTACAAAGAGCAGAAATATAATGACCGCTCTGCAGCAAGGGCTAAAATGGTATTGCAGTTATTGTGGTACAACATCCACGAAGGACAGAAAAATTGCGAGCCATTGAACTATGCTCCGCTTTCCAAATCAGCTGTAAAAGTTGCTGAAAAGATTTTGAAATCTGCTACTTACGATGGTAAGCCAATATTATAATTAATGAGTTTAACTCAGAATCAGGAATAAAGAAACCGGCGAAAAACTCGTCCTTACATCTTGAATCTTAACACAATTACCAGTACCCCATATGCCGGGACTGGTAATTGTGTTGTATATCCCGGCCAGTATTCTGATAAATTAATTGGGCGGTTAAAACGGTAAATTTCGGAAAAAAGGTGAGAAATATAATGGATAACATTGGCTGCAACCAGCCAACTACCTTTAAATAACTTATAATATATGATAAAGAATAAAAGACTAGATCTCTCATACAGTCAAATGAAATGGGAAGCCGTTTTTAAGCGTATTTTAATTGCGATGAGTATTATATTGCTTATACTGGTTGTAGGTTTCCTTGTAACGCTTATCGTACAATCAATGCCAACCATTAAAGCCCTCGGAACAGGGTATTTATGGGGTAAGGTTTGGGACCCGGTTAATAACGTATACGGCGCTTATCCGTTTTTGGTAGGCACCCTGCTTACATCGTTTACAGCGCTGATTATTTCCGTGCCTTTTTCATACGCCATTGCAATTTACCTTGGCGAGTATAATACAAAGGGCTGGCTGTCTAACCTGTTAAAAAACACAGTGGAGCTTATCGCAGCGGTGCCCTCCATTATTTATGGTTTTTGGGCGCTGTTTGTACTGGTACCGATAGTACGTACCTGGGAAACAAAAATCGGTGTTGCACCTTACGGCGTCGGCGTTTTTTCTGCTTCACTGGTATTGGCGGTTATGATCATCCCGTACGCGGCTGCATTAGGAACTTCGCTTATTCGCATGGTACCATCACCGTTAAAAGAAGGCGCCTACGCATTGGGGGCAACACGATGGGAAGTAATTCGCAGCGTTGTGCTTCCTTATACAAAATCTGGTTTATTTGCAGGCATCCTTTTATCGTTAGGCAGAGCATTGGGCGAAACGATGGCGGTAACCGTTTTGATAGGTAACACCAGTGCTTTGCAGCACAAGTTTTTAGATGCTTTATTTGGACCGGGAAATACCATGGCCAGCGTTATTGCCAACGAGTTCCAGGAGGCTGACCACACTTTGTATTTATCTGCGCTTATCGAGCTTGGACTGGTATTATTCTTTGTTACCGTAATTATCAATCTTATTGGCAAAAGAATAATTACAAAATACACTAATCATTAAAGATATGGATGCACGAATAGGACTCAGAAATACCAAGAGTATTATATTTAAATCGGTAATTGTATTTTTAGCTTTCGTTATTACCATACCCTTAATTATAGTATTGCTTTATATTATAAAGCAGGGCGTAATGCAGGTTAACTGGCACTTTTTAACACATGTGCCCGCACCCGAAGGCGAAAAAGGCGGTGGTATAGCCAATGCTTTGGTAGGCAGTTTAATTATTGTGGCGATGTCGTCTGTTGTAGCAATCCCCATTGGCATACTGGCAGGTATTTATCTTAGTGAAAACCCGGGTACCAGGCTTGCTTATTATTCGGGCTTATGTGTTGATATTTTACAGGGCGTCCCATCGATAGTGGTGGGTATCATCATCTACTTCTGGATGGTAAAGCCATTTGGGTTTTCGGCCATATCCGGTAGTATAGCGCTGGCTATCATGATGCTGCCCATTGTTATACGGTCAACTGAACAGACTTTGCTGCTGCTGCCCGATTCACTGAAGGAAGCAGCGCTCTCTTTAGGCGTACCTTATCACCGGGTAATTTTAAAAGTTATTGTACCCTGCGGTTTTGCTGGAATACTATCAGGCATAATCCTGTCGATAGCACGTATTATCGGCGAAACTGCGCCTTTGTTGTTTACGGCGTTGGGTAACAATTTTTTATCAACCAATGTTACCAAGCCAATGGAAAGTTTGCCCCACATGATTTTTACATATGCTACCAGCCCCTATGATGACCAGCATGACCTGGCCTGGGGAGCCTCATTTATTTTATTAATGTTTGTTTTACTATTAAACATATTTACAAAACTGATAACACGAAAATGGAACATACAATTGTAAGCGCCTCAAAATTTAATGCCTGGTTTGGCGACAATCATGTGGTAAAAGATGTAACTATCCAGATAGAGAAAAACCAGGTTATTGCAGTTATGGGCCCGTCAGGTTGCGGCAAAACCACTTTTTTACGCTGCATAAACCGAATGCACGAACTCATACCCGGCGCAACCGCCAAAGGTTCGTTAAAACTATATGCCGATGATGTATATACCATGAACCCGATATACGTTAGGTATAAAATTGGCATGGTATTTCAAAGGCCAAACCCTTTTCCTAACTTGAGCATTTATGACAATGTAGTTGCAGGATATAAGTTGAACGGGCTTAAAATGGCGAAAGCCGACATGGATGTCATCGTAGAAAAATCGTTAACATCTGCCGCGTTATGGAAAGAGGTTAAAGATTCACTGCATAAAAAAGGCACATTTTTATCAGGCGGACAACAACAGCGCTTGTGCATTGCGCGCGCCATAGCGATGGAGCCTGAAGTTATCTTGTTTGATGAACCTACTTCGGCGCTCGATCCTATATCTACCTCGAGCGTTGAGACTTTGTTTCATGAGCTGAAGGCCAATTACACCCTGATAATTGTAACGCACAACATGCAGCAGGCAGCCCGCGTAAGTGATAAAACAGCATTTTTTTACATGGGCGAACTGGTTGAATTTGACGACACCAAGCAGATGTTTACAGCGCCAAGCGATGTACGCACACAAAATTATATCACCGGAAGGTTCAGTTAATTTTTTATTGTAAAGTTGAAATGTTGTAAAGTTATAATGTTATGCATACGTTGGTTAACAACATTACATTAGAAGAACTTTCCAACTTTCAAACCTTACAACCTTACAACAATATTAAACTAAAAAGAAATGACACCATTAGAAAACGAAATTAACGCGGTTAAAAAAGAGCTGGTTAGCATGTGGATACTCGTGCAGTCACAATTGAACAAGGCTAAAGAGGCTATGATACAATTTGACAAGGACCTGGCCCGCGAAGTATTGATAAAAGAAAAGAGAGTAAACTCTTATGAACTGAAAATCGACAGGGATTGCGAAAATGTTTTTGCCCTGTATTGCCCGGTGGCGGTGGATTTGCGGTTTTTACTGGCTGCGCTTAAAATAAATACCAACCTGGAGCGTATCGGCGATATTGCCGCCGGCGTTGCCCATTATGTTTTACAGTCGTCTGTAAATTTTGACGTTAAAACATTAGAAAGCACGTCATTAATACGCATGTATGATGAGGCCGTTAATATTTTGATAGACACCCGTACTGCTTTTGAAAAGGAAGACACCGTGCTGGCCCGCAGTATATTTAAAAGAGACGACGTGCTGGATGTTATCAACGAAAATGCACCGGTAGCCATTGCCGATGTTATAAAAGCGGATCCAAAAAGTATTACCGAAGCACTTTATATGCTTTCCATCATCCGCAAGCTGGAGCGCGTGGGCGACCAATCAAAAAATATTGCCGAAGAAATCATTTTTTATGTAGAGGCCAAGATATTGAAACACCTGGAAAGCAGCGAGCGCAAACTGGAAGGGGAGGAGTAAGGGGATTTCGGACGTCGGATGTCCGATTTCGGATTTTTTTTCAATGAGTAAAAAGGATTTAGTTGATTGATATTTGATTTGACGGGGCGGATAGAAATATCCGCCTTTTGTTTTTTAGCTATTTTTAAATCGTAACTCTAAACCTGATAGCTATTGGGTCGTAAATCAAACGGTCTAATTTTTTTGGCTATTAAATCGTAATTCGTAAACCTAAAATCGTAAATCAATCGTCCGGCCTCCTGATTTATTTTGTTTGACTGTAGCAATCCTTGGTGTTCCTTCGTAATTACTATATAATTTACTTAGCCACTTAAAACAATGAAAACAAAGTATTTATTATTGGTAATTGCCGGCCTGATGCTTTGTTTATTTTCCTGTAAGAAGGGTGGTGATACTATAGATCTATCGTCCATTGCCGGGAAATGGAACATTGTAAGCGACTCCACGTATGTTGGTGCCGGCTTGAGTAATCACCCGGTAGATTACAGCGGCCACCCCGGTGATTACTTTAACTTTATGGCGAACGGTATTGTTTACACAAAAGAAGGTGCCATTTTAGATACCTTAAATTACACCCTCGTTGCGGATACTGGGATGATTATTTCCGCTTTCGGACTTATCGCTAATGGAGTTCCATCCATAAGCCATGTTAAATTTACAGGGCATAGCCTGGTAATAGCGTCGCCCCTCGCCCTCACCCCAGGCGGTATTTTTGGCCGAAAGGTAACTTTAACGAGGTGAATGTTTTAAATTTTAGAAGGGCTAATTCTTTAAATGCTGATTTATAAAATCTCTTGAATATTCTCTTATCATATCCCTTACTCTTCTAAACTCGCCCATTACTTCTTCAGTATTTCCTGTTGCTTTTGCAGGGTCCGGGAAATTTTGATGGAAACGTTCTGCCTTGGTTGGGAACCATGGGCAGTTTTCTTTTGCGTTATCACAAACTGTTATCACGTAATCGAAAGCGATATCCTTATACTCGTCCACATTATTGGAGGTATGGTGGCTGATGTCGATGCCATCTTCAGCCATAACCTGGATTGCTTTTGGATTTAAGCCGTGCGTTTCAATGCCCGCGCTATAAATCACCGCTCTGCCACCGGCAAAATGTCTTAAATAACCCTCTGCTATCTGGCTGCGGCAGCTATTGCCGGTGCAAAGTACCAAGATGTTTTTCATAACTTTGTTAAGTTAATAGTTTGTTTATCTGTAACATGCAAATATTTCCATACAGGTATCGCTAATATTGCGCCCAATACCGGCGCAGCAATGTATAGCCACAGGTGCTCCAGGTGCCCCGAAGCAATGGCCGGACCAATAGATCGGGCAGGATTCATGGACGCGCCACACACCGGGCCGGCAAACATGGCTTCCAAACCAACCACCGAACCAATGGCAAGCCCTGCAAACATACCTCGTTCGTTGCTGCCGGCTGCAACGCTCAATATCACCAGCATTAAAAAGAAAGTGAGGATTAATTCAAGTATAAAGGATTGCATTTCGGTGCCTGCGGGCATGGATGCTCCTAATAATTGATTTGATGGAAAAAGAAACTTTAAAGTAAGGCTTGCCAATAAGGCACCGCCTACCTGGCTTATAATGTAGCCGGGAAGTTTTATAACCGGGAAGCGCCCGGCCACAGTAAAGGCGATGCTAACCGCCGGGTTTAAATGTGCGCCCGATATATCGCCCAGACTGTATATCATACTCATAACGATAAGTCCAAAGGTTACAGCAACCCCTATATGCGTTACCGCGCCACCCGATTGCTGATCGATAATGATTGCACCCGTCCCGCAAAAAACCAATGCAAAGGTTCCGATCAGTTCAGCGACGTAATTTCTCATCCGATAATTAACTGCAGCATCCCGGTTCGCAGCATGCTGTAGCCGCCAAATTTTTTAATTCTGTTTTCGGTTTAGCCGCAGGTGGTGTACAACACTCGTCCTTAACGTCCGTTGTGCCGCAACTTCCGCCACGACTAATAGCTTTGCATTGAACCGAATCTGGAGTCAAATCAATCACAAGATTTTCACCTTCAACAATTATTTCGCCTGGATACATCTGCCGGACGTCAAACTCAGTGTTACCGAATTCAATTTTAACGATTCCCGTTTGTTCTAAAGGAAATGTTCTTTCTACTGTGGCTATGATTGATAGTGCTTTCCTAACCTTCATAGCCTTGGTTTGCGTTACCCCATCTGGCTCCCATAGTTGAATGATGATTTCAGTCCACCTATTCATTGTCCCACCGCAGTCAACCGATGTGATAACGGCTTGTTTAATCTCGGTAATATGGTAGGAAGCATTTACCCGTTTATTCGCCGCATATTGGAATTGCAGTTCTGCTTCCGGCACGTGCATCAATGCTTCTTTAAAAACTTTCCATTTTATTGATCCTGGTTTTTCCATAGTTTAATGTTTTATTGCAATATTACGATACATTAATTCAAATTTTTTTAACAGCAATTATTGTTTAACTCAACCGTATTTAAGAAGCCGCTCAGCTGATCCTTAAGTTCAACCCAGGTTTTTGGGTTAATACAATAGCAAACACTAACACCCTCGATCGTTCCCTGGATTAAGCCCGCAGTTTTTAATTCTTTTAAATGCTGCGATATGGTGGCCTGCGCCAATCCAAGTTCGGTTGAAAGGTCGCCGCAAATGCAGGCATTTGCATTGATGATCTGCTGCAAAATAGCTATACGCGCGGGGTGTGCCAACGCTTTCAGCATGATTGCCAGCCTGTTTTGCTCTTCGGTGAATATTTCTGTTTTTGTAAGTCCCATTATATATCGCAATATTACGATACATAATTTTTATTTCAAAATAAAAGGCCCGAAATTTTCGGGCCTTTATAAACTTTTAAAATATCCGGTATTAGCTTTCCAAACTAAACCTCAAGCGGTTCCTCATGGACTAATTCCAAATCAGGCTTTGAAGTGTCGGTCATTTTAACTTTACCTCTTTCCTTTCTAACAATCCTGTGAAAAAGGGATATTTCGCGGTCGAATAAAAACCGGAAAAACAATTTGGTCCACGAAGCGTGGGAGTACAGGGTATCATAATACTCGGGAGCAGTTTTCTTTATCTGCGGAAGCTTGTTCCACGGTATTGAAGGAAAATCATGGTGTTCATTATGAAAGCCTACGTTAAAAGCAACAATATTAAGTTTCCCATAATAACTGTAGGTTTCCTGCTCACTGTCGTGTGTTAAGTAATGCTCCTGTACCCAGCGCGCACCCACAGGATGCAAGCCTATTGAGAACCAAAAGCTTATAAATAAAAATCCGATCGAATGCCATCCTAAGAAATACCACACAGCAGCGGTAAACACAACCTGAACAACAATATTTGTTAATAGCCACCCGTCAAAAAAGTCAATCTCTTTCAACCTGGATACGCGTGTTGCCTGGAATACCGGGAAAAACAGGAGCCAAAACACTTTACCAACAAACGAGTTATTGATCAGCTTCGCTTCCCATTTGTTCGGGAGGTCGGCGTCCAGTTCATGAATGCCCTGGAACGAATGATGTTTAAGATGGTATTTTTCAAACGAGATAGCACCGGGCATTAAATGGGGGAGATTGGCAAACATTGCCGCCCAACGATTAGCGTTGTGGCTTTTAAACAGTAGCATATGGGTGCACTCATGTATCATAACAAATAAGGCATGATTTGCGAATGCACCAAAAAAGTAAGCCGCCGCGAAAATTACCCACCATGATTGGTCGCGAACCAACCAGGCCACCAGCATCATTGACGACACTAAACCTATTATTGCAAATATGGTCAGCGGATTTTTCCCAATAAGCTTTCTTAAATGAGGAAATTCTTGTAAAATTTTTTTGGTACGTAATCTGTGGGGCTCAGACTCTTGCGAATAAACGAAATCTGTCTTTTTAGTCATTTATAATTGAAGCAATAGCTATAAGTCGGTAAATATAAAGAATATGGGCCTAAAATATAAATTTTAGGTTAACAATCTTAACCCAAATCATCGTAAATCAAGATTAATGAATTCGTAATTTTTTCCAAAATATGTGCCTGCCTGTTACTGTTGCTTGTAAATCAGCACTTTAAAAGTATTCGGCAACGCCTTTCTTGTCCCCGGTTCAAAATCGGCAACGCTTAAATAAATTTTGTGAGTTCGGGTATCAAGGGCCATGGTTCTGGCACGGTTCACGGTTTTTAGCGTTTGGATAACATTATAACTGTCTGCCGACTGCTGCTTGATAATGGTGGTGGTACCATCACCGCATGAGCAAAAAATCAGTTTGGCTTTAGGGTCGTAGGCTACAGCATCAACACCGGCGCCAATTGGCAGCGTGGCAATAACCACTCCCGAGTTAGCATCTATAACACTCATCCCTTTATTTTGGCGGCAAACGCTAAATAATCGGTGATTCGTACTATCTAATGCTAACCCGGTTGGGGCTCCGCAAGGGGCAAGCGGATAATTTTTTATGACTTTTAATGTCTTACTGTCAATTACATTTAAGCTGCTTTTGTCTTCAAGGTTATTGTATATTTTCCCTTTTCCATCCGCTACCGCAAATTCAGGATCGCCGCCTAATTTAATCGTTCCAACCTGTTTGAGGGTATTCGGGTCAATAGCCGATGAGTTACTGCTTTCGCCGTTAAAACTAAAAACAAGGTCGGTGAAAGGATCATAAATAATCGCATCCGGGCCCTCAGCTTCAATCGGAATTATTGCAATAGTTTTAAGGGTCGTCAGGTCAAAGGCAACTACAGCATTTGCTTTACCATCGCTTATAAAGCCCCTGTTACTTTTATCATCTATCGCTATACCGTGAATACCCTTCAAACTGTCAATTACGCCAACCGGTTGCTCGGTTTCAAGATCAATTACGTTTACCGACGTGCCATGCGAAACATATAAACGATGGTTTACCTGGTCGATAGAAAGGTAGTCATAGCCGGCGTTCCCCGGCAATGAAATGGTTTTATCTAAAATATAGGTTTGAGCTTGTACCACACCTGCTATAAAAACAGCGCATAATGCGGCAAAAAATGTTCTCTTCATACACTGTGTTAAGTTTTAATAAAGATGAATTAAAAATCTGTAGAAAGGTTGTCTTATTTAGTGGTATTGGTAATATGATTAATAGTTTCATGAAATTTCCCGGAACGGTATATTATTCGCATAAAGCTAGGCAACACGATGAGCAACAGAGGGAGGGCCGCTAAAAAGCCTCCTATAACAGCGATTGCAAGCGGCTGGTGCAACTGAGCCCCGGCACCAATACCAAGCGCCAAAGGCGTAAGTGCAATAATAGCACCTAAGGCGGTCATCAGTTTGGGCCTCAAACGGGTAGAGATTGCGTATATAACTGCTTCATCAATACTACTGTCTGCGCCATTGTGCAGGTTATCCAGGGCCCGCTGTTTAAATTGTAAAAAGGTAAATATTGCATTTTCACCGATTATGCCGACTATCATGATCAGCCCGGTATAACTCCCCACATTTAGCGGCGTTTTAGTGATGAATAAGGCGAGCAAGCTGCCTGATATGCCTAAAACTGCCACAATTAATATTAAAATGGCAATTCTAAACTGTTTAAAAAGAAACAATATCACACAAAAAACCAGTAAACTGGAGGTGATCAGGATGGTAAGCAGTTCTTTAAATGATTGCTTCTGCTCGGCGTAAGCGCCGCCATATTCGATATGATACCCGGCCGGCAGACTAACTTTTTGTGCTATACTTTTTTGGATGGCAGGCATTACCGACCCCAGGTCGCTCTTTTCCAGGCGTGCGCTTACCACACCCATCGACTGTAAGTTTTCGCGGTTAATTTCAGCATCTCCCGGTTTTAACTGAACCGATGCCAATTCACTTATTTGAATCAGCTTTCCGCTGGGGACAAATACCGTTTGGTTTTTAATACCCAATACATTTAAATAACGGTTGCCCGGATAAACCATACGGATAGGTGATAGCTGTTCACGCTCAAGCATGTTGCCAATGATATTCCCCTCAAGTGCGGTTTGTACCTGGAACTGCAAGCTGGCGGGCGTAATGTTATATTGGGCAAGTTTATTGTAATAAGGATCGATGCTTACCGATGGGCCCGCGATTACTATCCCGTCAAAAGCATCGGCAGTGCCTTTTACGCTTCCAACAATTGCGGCCACCTGTTTGGAAAGACTTTGCAGTTTTTGCTGGTCGTCGCCAAATATTTTTATTTCAATAGGCTGTACGGAAGTCATCAGGTCGCCGAGCATGTCTGCTATTACCTGGCCAAAGTCTATACGTAAAGCCGGTTGGTTGGCAGCTATCTTTTTACGGAGGTCGCTTATTACCTCTTCGGTAGTTTTGCCCCGGTTTTTTTTCAGTTGTATAAGGTAATCGCCCTTATTTGGTTCAGTTATAAAAAACCCCATTTCTGTGCCTGTACGGCGCGAGTAAGCTTCTACTTCGGGTTCTTTGGTTATCATTTTTTCCACCTCGCGCAGCATTCGGTCAGTTTCATCAAGTGATGTTCCGGGGGGCGATGTATAATCCAAAACGATGCTTCCTTCGTCCATTTCGGGCAGAAAGCCGGTTTCAAGTAACGGCGGTACAATGATTATGGCGGCTACCAATCCGGCAACAATTATTATACTTACAACCGGCCTTAAAATAAACCACTTAACCCATCTTTGTTTTTTAACATGATGAACAGCATCCGTTTGTGCCTGCGCTTTTTCGAGCGGTTTGCGCCTGCTCAGTAAAATATAAATTGTCGGCAGTCCTATCCAGGTAACAAAAAATGAGCAAACAAGGGTGATAATCATGGTATTGGTGAGCACCGTAAAGTAGGCGCCGGCAACGCCACTCATCAGTAAAAAAGGAACAAATATTACGATAGTGCTTATGGATGATCCCAGCATAGCCGGGAAAAGATAATCAATAGCGGTTTTTACCAATTTAAGCGGGTGCTCGCGCGGATGTTCTTCGTGCGTGCGATGGATCTGTTCCATCACAACAATAGCATCATCAATTATTAAACCGAGGGATGCAGCAATAGCGCCCAGGGTCATGATATTTAATGTATAGCCAATGCCGTAAATGACAATTAGGCTAAGACAAAGCGTGACCGGTATAGTGATCAGTATTACCGCACTTGCTTTAATAGAGCGCAGAAAAATAACCGCTACAATAATAGCCAGCAATAATCCTATCCACAGACAATCGCTTACGCTTTTTATGGAAGCATTTACAAAATCGGCCTGTTCGTAATAAGGCTTGATGGTTACGTCGTGCGGCAATATTTTTTGCAAATCGCTTATTTTGGCATCCATATCAGCCGAAAGGGACACCAGGTTGGCGTTAGGCTGTTTAATAACAGCTATTAAAACACCTTCGTGCCCGTTGGCGTTGATGCGTGTATATTCAATGCCTTCCTGTATAGCTATATCGGCAAAGTCTTTTAATCGGACTACACGTTTACGGTTATTGCTGATAACGAGGTTTTCCAATTGATCCTTCGCGTTTATGGTGGCATCGGTAACAGTTAGGTAAAGCATTTTATAATCAGAAAGGTAGCCCTCTGATTTTACGAAGTTGGTGGTACTGAGCGTTGTGCTGATAATATCGGGCGTAAGGCCCAATGAGCTCATTTTTTGTTTATTGAGCGTGATCCAATATTCTTTAGCTTTACCGCCAATCACCCTTATTTCCGAAACGCCATCTACTTGCGATAGGAAAGGTTTAACAGTATAACTAGCCAATTGCCGCAACTCAATAGGTGTGCGGCTGTGACTTTCTAACGTATAACCGCTAACCGGTAGAATGGACGGGTTCATCTTTTCTATTGTGATGTTAACGCCCACCGGCAGGTCATCTTTAACCTGATCGATAATTGCCTGTACTTTTGTGAGACTGCCGTCAATATCCGCGTTCCAATTCATGAAGGCTGATATTTCACAGCTGCCACGGCTGGTTATACTACGTACCATTTGCAGATCGGGTACTTGTTTGATGGCGTTTTCGAGCGGTTTGGTAACCGTTACCATCATTTTATTCACCGGTTGCAGGCCTTCTTCGGCAATTATTTTTATTTTAGGAAAGGTAACATCCGGGAACAATGAGGTTTGCAGTTTTGAATACACAAACAAGCCCGCCATAATTACAATGGCCAAAACCAGGCTGATTGGTTTTTTATGTGTAATAAAAGTATCCTTTATCGGTATTCTTGGGGTCATTGCTCAACAATTTTAACTTTAGCGGTGTCGGGTAGACCGTAGTTGCCGCTAATGACGATCTTATCCTGTGGCGAGAATTTTGGCGATAATATTTCCACCCGGTCGCCCGACGTAATGCCTTCCTTAACTGGCACCTTTATGGCGGTAGTAGGATTGATCAGCTTCATCACCCAAAAGTCGGTTTGTGTTTCATTTGATAGGATCGCTGATTTTGGCAATGATGTGGTATTTGTTTTTGAAGCCTTAACAATCCGGGCCTTTGCAACCAGGTTTTCAGGTATTTGCTGTGCCGAGCTCAATTTTAATACCACCCCCTGTGTTTGAGCCACAGTATCAACCGAGGGCATAAAGGAGCTTACCGTACTTTTTACCTTTACTCCTCCGGGTAACGTAAGATCAACGTTTTGGCCGGTTTTTACATATCGCTTTAATTCGTAAGGCAATTGCATTATAAATACAAAGCTCGACCGGTCGCTTATTACGGCCAATTGATCGCCATCTGCTACGTAATCTCCTTTTTGATGGCTTAATTGTGATATATAGCCGGGCGCCGTCGCCTTTATTTTATTTACTCCCGAAAATTTGAAAGTGGTATCCAGTACATTTATCGTATTGCCGATACTTTGGGCTTCTTTGGTTTTTATGGTAAAAAGCAGTTGCCCTTTGCTCACGTTATGTCCAAGCTGCGCATAAGCCTCCTCGATATATCCATTGGCGTTTGACTTAACAATATTTTTTTGAAGCGTGGTTGAACTGGCATTCAGTTCAATGTAATCGGTCAAAGTGCTGTCGTTTACAGTGGTAACAGAAACCGGCGTTTGAGATGCCACTTTTGAATCATCGTCATCATCGGCCTTATCTTTGCTTTGGCATGAAAAAAGCACCACGGAAAGGCCGGCAACAACAGAAAGTCGTTTGGCCCTCCGGAGGAGCGAAGCGGATAAGGTTTTATCAATGCCCTTAAACAGGGGATATTTAATGATCAATTTTTTCATGTTTACCGGTTAAAGTAATTTAACTGATTGATAAGCTGTAATTTACTGATATTAGTAGTAGTCCTAAGATTTTTTATGGTGAGGTAGTTATTGATTGCCAGTATCAGATCGGAGATTTTTAGGTCGCCGGTTTGCAAAAGCTCCATATCAACTTTTATCAAACTTTCCGAATATTTAATTTGTTCGCCTACCTCGTTAATAAGTTTATCGCTTTCACTAATCTGTTGATTAAGCTGAGCAACTTGCTGCCGGTATTGCACGTCAAAAAAAGCCTTATAGTTTTGCCTGGTTTCTTCCTCCAGCGAAAGTTTACGGTACTGCATTTTTCGCTGGCCACCATCGTATATCGGCATCGTAAGACTAAATCCGGCGCTGGCTCCAAAATTTTTATAAGCTTGTCCCATAAAATCAGAATTATACCCCCCGTCGGCAAAAATGCCTATCTTAGGCTTGTAGCTAAAATCAATTAGTTGCCTGCTGTTTACCAGCTTCAGGCTATCTAATTTATATTGCCTGAAAAATATACTGCCATATACAGCCGGAAGTATTGGCTTCTGAATAAGAGGCTCTTCCAATTGCGCGCTTGTGGTATCGGCTATCCCCGAAAGATAATTTAAAGTGGCGTGATCATTTTTATATTGAAGTTTGGCTTGCAGAAGTTGTAACTGCTGCTGTTTTAAAGTAACCAGGAAGGTAAGATAATCGCTTTGACGGTAAACGTTTGAGCGGGTAAGTTTTTTAAACAGCTCATCTTCTTTGGTAAGCAAGTCTACAACTTCCTGGCTGAACCTTACTTGCTCCTGGCTGCCAAAGGCTGTGATATACTGCGAAGTAATAGCTTTTTTAAGATCCTGTTCTGATATTTTGGCAAGGTTGCCAACGGACTGCGATTGCAGGTTAATAGTTTCAATTTGGGCCTCGAGGTTTTTTTTGCTGACGATGGCCTGGTTTACCGATAACAGCGCATTTAAAGTATGATTATTTGTGATTGCTTCTGCATAACCGTAACCACCCACAATAGGTGCGTACAGGCCGGCGCTATTAGCATTGACCTGCGGTTTATAGCCCGCCCGCAGCCGCAAACTATCTACCTGATTTGATGCAATCTGGTTACGCAGGTCCTTTAGCAAGGGGCTATTGCTTTTTGCAACTTCCAGGTAATGGTCAAGTGTGTAAGTTTGTGCGAGTGAAACTGAACAGGAAAGGAGGCCTAAAATAACGCTGAAAAGCAGTTTCATTCAGAAAAGTATGTTGGGGTTTATTTAGCTAAAATATGCTTTAATTTTGGATTAATTTGGTATGGCACAATAATTTTACAGATAATGAGCCGCAGTAAAAGGCGCACTAAAATTCGACTATAAAAGTGTGATAACCATTCTGAAAGGTATAATTTAATGAAAAGTTGAAATTCTCACAGATCTGGCGCGAAATGGTGAGGCCAAGCCCGCTACCTTCAGAATGGGATGATTTATGAAAACGGGTAAATATCTCTTCGCCGTTTAAAGGCATTGCGTCGCCGGTGTTTTTTATGGTAAGGCTTTCTTCGGTCAAATCAATTGCAATTTCGCCGCCTTTATTATTATGCCTGATAGCGTTACTAAACAGGTTGCTTAATAATATTTCAGCCAAATAGCGGCTGGCGTAAATTTCTTTATTCGCCAACGAATAAGTTACCTTCAAATCTTTGTCCTGGAATATCTCGCCGAATTGCACAATCATTTCTTCGACAAGGTCATGTAAATTAATCCGTTGCTGTTCATGCAGCAGCCGGTTTTCAATTTTTACCAGCAGTAACAGCGATTGGTTTAACCTGTTTAATCGTGATACGGCACTGTATAAGTCATTGAGTAATTTACTTTGCTGTGCGCTAAAGTTTTCAGTTTGTATCAGTGTATCCAGCTTTGAATTGATAACAGCTATCGGCGTAAGCAATTCATGCGAGGCATTTTCTGTAAATATTTTTAAGTCCTTGTAGTCGTGCTTGGCTTTTTCTGCCATCGTTAGTACTGCCTGGTTCAGCTCCCTGAATTCATCAATGTTGGTATCAACCTTCGCAATATCGTTTGCATCGGTTAGGCTAAACAACCTCAGCTCTTTCATTATGTTATAAAAAGGCTGCCATAACCTGTTCAAAATTAAGCGGTTGGTAATTAGTAAAATCAATACTAAAAATAAAATCACGCCAATCGTGATCATGAAAATAATACGGATAAGATACTCCGTTTCTACTTTTGATACAATGATCTGTATTTTATAGTACTTATTCCCAACCGCTACCGAGCTTATCAAGGCTCTTCCTGATTCATATTCCGCAGCGTGTGTTTTGCCCTGTTTTCTTTGAACATCATTTTTGTCCAAAATCTTATAGAATTTGGTATCAATAAATTCGCGCTGTATCGACCCCGGCCTGGCGTTATAAAATGTTATCTGCTGATCATCTGATTCAAAAATCTGGGGTAGTCTGTGGTTTAGCGCGACGTAGTCGAAAACTTCCTGTTCTTCAACTTTCAGGTCCTTATCTTTTTGGTTGGTTAATATCCAGCTGATTGCCTGGTAGTAAATAATACCGGTAAAGAGCATCACAATTACAGTAGTAACCAGGTTAACGCGGTTATACCTCGCTGAAAGTTTCAATGTTCGTTAAATTTATAGCCCATGCCATAGGCGGCATGGATATAATCCTTGCAACCTGCTTCCATCAGCTTTTTGCGGATATTTTTTATGTGAGAGTAAATAAAATCAAAATTATTGGCCATATCAATACCGTCGCCCCACAAATGTTCGGCTATGGCATTTTTTGATACAACTTTTCCTTTATTGGCAATAAAATAAATTAGCAGGGCATATTCTTTACGGGTTAGTTTAACAGGTATGCTATGAACCTTTACTTCTTTTGCTAAAAGGTCGATAGCGATCTCATTAAACAACAACAAATTGCTGCCATTGAACGTTTTACGGCGAATTATAGCGGACACCCGCGCTTTTAATTCTGATAAGTGAAAGGGTTTTACCAGGTAATCGTCGGCACCAAGGTTCAGGCCATCCAGGCGGTCGTCCAATGAATTTTTTGCCGAGATAATGAGCACACCATCGGGATGATTTTTTTCCTTCAGTTTTTTCAGAATATTTATGCCATTACCGCCCGGCAGCGTAATATCCAGTAAAATGCAATCGTAGCTGTAAAGATTTATTTTAGCCATTGCACTTTGATAGCTGCTGGCGGTTTCACAGATATTTCCGGCTTCGCTAAAATATTCTTCAATACTTTCACGAAGCCCCTCTTCGTCTTCAATGATCAGAATCTTCAAAGCGTTTTTTGTTTAAATGTACAAACTGAATGTTGTAGAGATTCTGGATTTTTTTAAATTATGATACCATCAAACCGTATCATATGATATAAAATATATAAAAATAGAGCAATTGTTCCCCGGTGGTCAAAGAACGCATTAAATCTCACAAAGAGTGCTATGGAATTTATGGAAAAATAAATAATCGAAAAATTGCATACGGCCTAAACGTATTGCTGAATAATTTGCTGCAGCTGGTTGGCCTGCATAACGCCGCTTTGCCGCCATTTGGTTTGGCCGCCTTTAAATATCATCAGTGTTGGCACGCTTTTAACATTGTAGGCATTGGCTGCCGCCGGATTTTTGTCGATGTCTATTTTGATGATGGTTACTTTATCGCCCATAGAATCTTTTACCTGCTTCAATATTGGGGGCATCATTTTACACGGCCCGCACCACTCAGCCGAAAAGTCGACCAATACCGGTTTTTCTGAAGCTATAATCTCCTGGAAGTTTGCCATAGTTAAGAGATTTGTATAAAGATAACACTTTTATTAGGGCAAAGGTTTGCTTCTCATCTGATTACTTCATCATTTAACATTCGGCATTCGGTGTTCGATATTCAATCACTTAATGCATCACCTTCGGCCTGTTACCATTTATCGGTTCAAGAATATTATTATCAGAAAGCCAGTCGGCCAGGCGCTGTGGCCAGGTATTGACAGACTTTAATTTGGACCGGTTGCCCATATTAAAACCATGCGCTCCCTTTGTGAGGATATGCGCTTCAACGGGCACCTTCGCCGCACGGTATTTTTGCAGCAGCTGTATTACCGACGGTGAACAGCACATATCATCATCTGCAGCCAGTAAAAATGCGGGCGGTGCATCAGCAGGTATCACATCTGGTATATAGGACGGACCAGGATATATTTGTATAATAAAATTTGGTTTTGAGCTTGCGCGATCAATGGGATCAGCTGCTTTTGGATCGCCTTTACCAGGATCAAAAGCTACCATATCAACCACTTCGCCGCCTGCCGAAAATCCCATCATGCCGATGCGATTGGTGTCGATACCAAATTCAGCCGCGCGGCTGCGCACCAGCCGCATTGCGCGGAAGCCATCCTGTTTTGCATGTATAGTAACTTTGTAAGGAGAAAGCGTATCATTTTGCAGGCGGTATTTTAAAACAAACACCGCAACACCTATACTGTTCAAAAACTTAGCCGGATCAACGCCCTCAGGACCATAAACCAACAGCCGATGGCCACCACCGGGACAAACAACTACCGCGGCGCCGGTTGCTTTATCTTTCGGCGGCAAAAACACCGTAACCGATGGGTTATGAATATTTTTTACCCAATAATCCTTCGCCTGCTCCGGCTCGTGGCGGCGGTTCTCAAAACCGGGGGCGCCGTTTTTCCATAGTGATATTACCAAAGGCTCATTTTGCGCCAATAAAGCGGCAGGCAAAATCAACAAACAAATAATGGCTTTAATGTATTTGATCATGTTTTGTTAAGATAGGCCAGGGGAGGCCGCGTGAATATTTAAGTTTAGGTAAATATAGAAATATTAAGGCTCCCGCACTTCCTGTAAGTAAAAAGTTACTTTATTTTTAAGGATGATGGAAGTTGAAACTTGTACTTTCGCATCAAATATCTCTGAAAAATATGATCACCGCACTTGATAAAAACACAGCCTTAATTTTAATTGACCTGCAAAATGGCGTAGCCGGACTGACGCTGGCCCATCCTATTGGGGACATATTGGCAAATTCCGCCAAACTGGTCGCGGCTTTCCGCAAGGCGAATTTACCCATTGTTATTGTTAATGTAAACCCATCCGGTGCCGCTTGGATTAGTTCCCGGAAGGATCCAAACACTGGACCCGCCCCCGTTTTTAACGAAGACTGGCTTGATATCGTTCCCGAAATAAAAACAGAGGCCGGTGATATTTTTGTAACCAAGCATACCTGGGGCGCATTTTATGAGACCGCTTTAGACGAGGAATTAAAGAAAAGAAATATTACGGGTATTGTAATCGGCGGGATCTCAACCAGTATTGGTGTTGAAGGAACAGCCCGCAGCGCAAGCGAGAGAGGTTACAACCTGACTTTTGCATTGGACGCCATGACAGATATGTTTCTGGATGCCCATGAACACAGCATCAAACGTATTTTTCCAAGAATGGGAGAAACGGGTAGTACAGAGGACGTGATTAATCAACTTAGTCTAACTTAATCAACCCAATCAACCAATTACTACCTAACCACCCTTCCCTTCCAGGTATAAGTGCTGGTATTGCCAATTAGGCCGATATATATAAAATATATAATATGTACCGGTATAATAATGATGAGCAGTGTAATCAATTTTGGGCGTTTGAAAAATATGCTGATGGGGAGGATAAAAGTAAGCTCAAATAAATATCTCAATAAAAACTGCAGCGCAAAAAGCTTAAAAAAGTAAATATCATAAAAGCCTAAACAACCGTTTATTAACAGGGAAAGATTAAAGAGCCATATACAAACTGAAAGGGCAACCACCTTTTTATCTTTATACTTAACCGATTTCGACGCCCAGCGCCTGCGTTGTTGCAAAAACTCTTTAAGGGTACGTTTGGCGTGTGTATATACTACGGCATCGTGCAATTTTAGAAAGCCTATTTTCCCCGGAAAACGAACGGCCACTTTTTGCAGCAGAAGTTCGTCATCGCCTGATGCGAGGTCGTCAATGCCTTTAAAGCCACCCACCTCATAAAATACATCTTTGCGGTAGGCCAGGTTGGCGCCATTACAGGTTGATGCGCGCCCATTGCCGATAAATGCCGCTCCGATGCCGATAAGATAGAAAAACTCTAAAGTTTGCATCCGCTCAAATAACGACTTTTCTTCAAAATAGCATACCGGCGAAGAAATCATTACCGGCTGTTCTTTTTCAAAATAACCCACTACGGACGATAGCCACTTATAATCCATGCGGCAGTCGGCGTCGGTAGCAACCATCAGGTCACCGCCGGATAACCTGATTGCTTCTGTCAGTGCTTTTTTCTTGTAGGAATTTAAGGGCTTGTCTTCATTTAACTGCAATAGTTTTATACCCCGCTCCGCATAGCCGCTGATAATAGCCGCAGTATCATCAGTTGAATGATCGTCGACAATGATTATTTCGGTAAGATGTTTTGGATAATCCTGTGCTAAAATATCCTCAATTGTTAAGTGGATTCTTTTGGCCTCGTTGCGGGCGGCAATCATTACCGTTACTTTTGTAGTGAAACCGGTAGTCGTAATTTCAGGGTGTTTTAAAGCGGCCCATCCTTTTATAAGATAGATCAATACAAACAGGTATATCCCTGTAAGCAATATGGATAAGGTACTAATAAGTGCGATCAAAGAATTTTAATTTAAAAACGAAGATAGTACCTATAAGGGCAGGAATAATGAGGTTTATAATATAGATCAGGGAAACAGCAACAACTACGGCAATATGCTGGTTAGTTACATAGCTAAAAAGCCGTTCCGCAGTCATGGCTCTAACGCCGATATCCAAAAAATCCAGAGATGGAATGGCCGATTGGATAAAGAAAAAAACAAACATGATCAGGCTCATCTGGAAAAACGGCATCTGCGGTATCAGCAGGTGTATAATGAGGTAATATTGGAACGTAAAAACAAAAAACCGGGCCAGGCAAAACCACATGATATTCAAAAGCTCCGCCGTTTTGTATTGACCCATAATGTCAAAAAAACGGTGATATTTTTTGAGGAATTTTATCCTGTTTAACAGCGATACCATCCATTTGATATTAAAATAGCAGACCAGCATAAGTCCCATAAATGCTGCAGCAATGATGGTTATACCCACCATCAGCCAGTTATTAAGGTGTATAAAGGAATAAAGAAACCAAACCGCCGCACCCGCACCCAATACGTTAGTAATCACATTTTGGCCAAATGAACCAACAGCCATTGCGAATACGCCGTGAATACGCCGCCGGTTGGGTAGAAACATCACCCTACCACCATATTCGCCGATGCGGTTTGGAGTAAATACCGCCCAGGTTAAGCCGCAGAAAACAGCTTCAATAGCCCTCCAAACTGAAACAGGAGCAATGATCCTGGTTAGGTGCCACCATTTTAGTGATTCCAGCACCCAATTCAATATCATTAGCAGGATAATCACCGCAAGGGTAATTACTACCCGATTGTAAGTAAGATGTGCTGTGAGGTCCCGGAAGTGCTTTAGGTTATCATTGTTCTTTAGTATGCGGCGATAAATAAATAAGCACGCCAGGACTAATATGGATAGCTTAAAGAGGTAGGAAAGTAATTTTTTAGCTTGCGGGGTCAAGAGCCGGATTTTTGTGCAATGTTACGAGAATGATTTCGGATTTCGGATGTTCGATTTCGGATTTAACAAATGCGGAATGCGTCCGCCAGTTGACGGATCGACCTTGGAATGTCGCAAATTAAATCCTTTCTATTACGTTATTAGAATCAAAAATTCAAAAACAATTCCGAAATCGAACATCCGAAATTCTTCCTCTACCTCATCCTCTCCCTTAAAAACACGATCTCGTGTTCGTAAGCGTCTTTAGTTGCATCGCTGTTGTAAATCGGGTTGCTTGGGTTGGCAAAGCCGTGATCGGCATCGTATTGGTGCAGGTACAGTTTTTTGCCGGCTGTTTTCATGTCTTCATCAAACTTGGCAACAACTTT
>Ga0206797_1039_pt1 | contig 33060 bp, 33 predicted proteins | sample Alteio_BWOrgCont_69_FD_152894 | JGI IMG/M metagenome (GOLD analysis project Ga0206797, IMG submission 152894) | Enriched cells from forest soil in Barre Woods Harvard Forest LTER site, Petersham, Massachusetts, United States -... | ecosystem: Environmental > Terrestrial > Soil > Temperate forest >...
TAAGTGAGTGGTTAAGCCGCTGTTAATTAACTCGATCAACTCAGTCCAACTTAATCAAACCAATCAACCAAAATGAAACAATACCTCGACCTGATGAGCCACGTGATGGAAACCGGCGCGCAAAAGCACGATCGTACCGGCACAGGAACGCTCAGCGTTTTTGGTTACCAGATGCGTTTTAACCTGCAGGACGGCTTTCCGATGATCACCACAAAAAAACTTCACCTGAAATCTATCGTACACGAATTGATATGGTTTTTGAGCGGCGATACCAATATCAAATATTTAAAGGATAATGGCGTAAGGATATGGGACGAATGGGCGGATGCAGAAGGCAACCTGGGCCCTGTTTATGGTTATCAATGGCGTTCATGGCCAAAGCCGGATGGCGGCCATATCGACCAAATAACACAGGTAGTAAACCAGGTAAAAAATAACCCCGATTCACGCCGTATGATTGTTTCGGCCTGGAATGTGGCCGATGTTAATCAAATGGCTTTGCCGCCCTGCCATAGTCTGTTTCAATTTTATGTGGAACCCCCTAACCCCCTAAAGGGGGAATTGAAAGGAAAGCTTTCTTGTCAGTTGTATCAACGCAGTGCGGATATTTTTTTAGGGGTGCCTTTTAATATTGCATCCTATGCACTTTTAACTATGATGATGGCACAGGTTTGTGACCTGGACTATGGCGACTTTATACACACATTTGGGGATGCACATTTGTACAACAACCACCTGGAGCAAGCACAATTGCAATTAAGCCGTGAGCCAAGGCCTTTACCTACAATGAAGATAAACCCCGAAGTAAAGGATATATTTCAGTTTAAGTTTGAAGATTTCACCCTCGAAAACTATGATCCCTGGCCGCATATAAAAGCAGCGGTGGCTGTATAAAATAAATCATTGGTCACATTAGGTCATTTTAAATCATTCAATAAATTGCCCTTAATTTAAACAAACCGGCTAATGACCAATGACTTGATGACCCAATGACATAATGACCTAATGATAAAAACAATAGTAGTCGCAACTTCCGAAAACCACGTAATCGGAAAAGATAATAAGTTGCTTTGGCACATGCCGGGCGATTTGAAGCATTTTAAAGACATTACAACCGGTCACACCGTCATTATGGGGCGCAAAACTTTTGACTCAGTTGGTAAGCCGCTGCCTAACCGTAGGAATGTTATTATTACCAGGCAATCAATAACTATTGAAGGTTGTGAGGTTGTGAATTCGATTGAGGCGGCACTATCGCTGTGTAAAGATGAGCTGGAAGTATTTATCGTTGGCGGCGCCGAGATTTATAAGCAGGCTATGAGCATTACTGATAGAATCTATCTCACTATCATACACAAGATATTTGAAGGCGACAGCTTCTTCCCGGAAATCAATAAACAGGAATGGAAAGAAGTTTTTCGCGAAGACCATCAACCCGACCACAAAAACCCACTACCTTACTCATTCATCACCTACGAGCGTTTTATGCCGTAAGTTTTCTATCCGGAAGATAATCGTTTAAATCATCACCATAGGTGTTGTGGACTATCAACTATGAACGCTTCCCAACTTCCATCACAATATTTTTACAATTAAAGGGTTCTTATAAAACATCCCTTTAATAATGAAAACTTTGCGTTTAAATCGTTTTTTGCGGGAATTGCTTAAAAATTCCAAAATATCTTTCTTAATAAATTGGTTTAACCGATAGGATTTTGGGTTCGCCGCTTTGCATGCTTGTCGACTATTATTATCTTTAAATTTTTAGTAAAATATATGAAATTAAAGTTCACAAATTTAATACTGATAGCATTATTATGCCTATCAGTTAACTCATTTGCTGCAAGTGGCGGCACAAAAGAAAAGCCGAAACCGAAAGGAAACAAAGTCGCTGCTACGCCGCCAAAAAAATTTATCGATCCTGCCAACATGGATTTGTCTGTAAATCCCGGCGATAATTTTTTTGAATACGCTAACGGTAATTGGCTAAGGAACAATGCGATTCCAGAAAAAGAAACGCGCTGGGGAAGTTTTAGTATCCTGCACCAGGAAAATACCAATAGACTGCTTGTTCTACTAAAAGAAGTCAGTAAAGAGCAGGATCAGCCCAAGGGAAGTTTGAGGCAGCGTGTCGGCGATCTGTACGCCAGCGCTATGGATAGCCTCACTATCGAAAAACGTGGTTATGAACCGATAAAACCCGATCTGGAACGTATAGATAAAATATCCGACCTGAATGGGGTGATCGACGAGGTAGTCTATGAACGTACTCATGGCGAGGGCGGTCCCTTGTTTGCTTTCGGGGTGGGACAGGACTCAAAACATGTAACAAAAAACATAGCGGAGCTTTACCAGGGCGGCACCACATTGCCAGATAGAGATAATTATCTGAAGAATGACGAGCGCACTAAAAAAATCCAGGATGCCTATAGGCAACATATCATTACATTATTTACATTAACGGGCACGAAGGAAGAAGCAGCCGCAAAAAATGCCGGCACAATTTTTAATATTGAATCTACCCTTGCCGGTGCCCAGTTAAGCAGGACTGCGATGCGTAATCCGCAGGTCACCTACAACAAATTTTCGGTTGCTGATTTCAGCAAGACAACACCTCACCTGGATTGGGTGAAGTTGTTATCTGAAATGAAAGTTCCCGGACAGGACACGCTAATAGTTGGCCAGCCAGCCTTTTTTAAAGCTGAGGATGCTTTATTAGCTTCGGTGCCTGTAGAAGATTGGAAAGTTTATCTTAAATGGAACATCTTAAAAATATCATCTTCCGGCTTAAGTTCGCCGTTTGTAAAAGCAAATTTCGTTTATAGCAGCGCTTTGAGCGGTCAAAAAGTACAAACTCCACGTAACGAACGCATGGCTGACTTAGTAGACGGCACACTTGGCGAATTATTGGGGCAACTATATGTTGAAAAATATTTTACCCCTGCCGCCAAAGCATACATGGTTAACCTTGTAAACAACTTAAAAACCACACTGGGCGAGCGCATTCAAAACTTAACGTGGATGAGCGACGAAACAAAAGCACGCGCACTTAAAAAACTAGCAGCCTTCACTGTAAAAATCGGCTATCCGGACAACTGGCAGCCTTACACTGGTTTATCCATCAGCCGAAATGATTTTGCTGATAACATCAGGAATATCTCTCAATGGAGATATAACTATATGGTTAGCCAGATTAACAAACCGGTTGATAAAAAACGGTGGAGCATGACGCCGCCAACTGTTAACGCTTATTATAACCCTGTCAATAACGAGATCGTGTTTCCTGCCGGTATTTTACAATTCCCGTTTTTTGACTTTGGTGCAGACGACGCTGTTAACTACGGCGGCATTGGCGCAGTAATCGGTCATGAAATGACTCATGGTTTTGATGACCAGGGCCGTCAATATGACGCGGACGGCACGCTTCGTGACTGGTGGACAAAAGATGATGCTGATAAATTTAAGTCACGCGCCGACCAGGTCGTTGCTCAATATAATGCATTTACTATATTGGATACATTGCATGTGAATGGCAGGCTAACTTTAGGTGAAAACCTTGCCGATCTTGGCGGCTTAAACATAGCTTATAGCGCATTTAAGAAAACCAAAGAGGGGCAATCTACGGCCAAGATCGATGGTTTCACACCTGATCAGCGTTTCTTTTTGTCGTGGGCACAGGTATGGCGCAGTTCACAACGTCCTGAAGCTGCGGCTCAGCGTATATTAACTGACCCGCATTCACCTGAACAATTCCGTACCAACGCGCCTTTAACTAATATCGACGCCTGGTACAATGCTTTTGATATAAAGCCCGGTGATAAAATGTACAAAAAACCGGAAGATAGGATAAAGGTTTGGTAAACAATCAGAAGATTTGCGAAGTTTTGAAAACTTCGCAAATCTTTCTTAAAATATCGCTTCGGCAATTCTTTTAGTAGGCCCGGCGTTACTCATCGTATAAAAATGCAGCACGGGAACGCCGAACTTTATAAGTTCTTTACACTGGTTTATCATCCATTCAATACCGGCATCTTTTACATCTTTTTCTGCCTTGCAGCCATTTATCAGATCGCATAGATCATCCGGCATATCGATATGAAATGTTTTGGAAAGGTTGACCAATTGTTTGGAGGTGGTTATTGGTTTTAAACCGGGTATGATCGGCACATTTATACCCTCGGCGCGGCAGTTGTTTACAAAATCAAAATATTTCTGATTGTCAAAAAACATCTGGGTAACAATAAATCCGGCACCCATTTCAACTTTTTGTTTAAGATATTTAAAATCGCTCTTCAAATTCGGGGCCTCAAAATGCTTTTCAGGGTAACCGGCCACGCCTATACAGAAATCGGTTTTTAAATTATTGCCGCTATTTTCGTGCAAATAGATACCGTTGTTCATATTTACAACTTGTTGCAGCAGATCAGTTGCATAACAGTGTCCATTGGGTGTAGGGACAAATGAACCGTCGCCCAAACGTGCATCCCCGCGCAGCACCAATACATTTTCTATACCTAAAAACTGCAAGTCTATCAGGCCGTTCTCCGTCTCATCCTTCGTAAAACCACCACATAACAAATGCGGCACCGTATCTACCTTATATTTGTTCATGATAGCCGCACAGATGGCTATGGTACCCGGCCGCTTACGATAGCTAACTTTTTCTAATAAACCGTTTTCATGCTGCTTATAAATAAAATCCTCCCTTAAAGAAGTTACATCTATAAACGGCGGCTTAAACTCCATCAGCGGGTCGATCGCATCATAAATCCCTTGTATACTCTGCCCTTTTAACGGCGGAATCAATTCAAATGAAAAGAGTGTTTTGCCTTTAGCGTTTTTTATGTGTTCAATTATCTTCATGTTTCAAATTCTCTCTTGTCATTGCGAGCGAAGCGCGGCAATCTCGTCATCACACGTTTCATCTTTTCATAGTTCGCGATTGCCACGCTTCGCTCGCAATGACAATTCCTTATTTTCGCTTATCAATAATTAAGATTCGGTCCCAGCCAGCGCTCAACATCCTCTATCGACATATTTTTTCTCACAGCGTAATCTTCAATTTGATCCTTGCTGATCTTCCCCAGCCCGAAATAACGAGCCTGCGGATGCGCGAAATAAAAGCCACTTACTGATGCAGCGGGCGTCATCGCCAGGCTTTCGGTTAAGTGCATGTTTGCATTCTCTTCAGCTTTTAGTATTTCAAACAAAGTTGTTTTCTCAGTATGATCGGGACAAGCCGGATAGCCCGGTGCAGGCCGGATCCCCTGGTATTCTTCTTTTATCAGTTCTTCAGCGCCCAATTGCTCGCTTTTTGCATATCCCCAGTATTCTTTACGGACCAGTTCGTGCATTTTTTCGGCAAACGCTTCTGCTAGGCGGTCGGCGAGCGCCTTGGCCATTATGCTGTTATAATCATCGTGGTCGCGTTCAAATTCAGCTACCAATTCATCGCATCCAATACCGGTAGTAACGGCAAAGCCACCCCAATAGTCAGGTATACCGGTATCTTTTGGCGCAATAAAATCCGAAAGCGCATAATAAGATTCCCCTTTTACCTTCTCCACTTGCTGGCGCAGGGTATGGATGGTTGTAAGCACCTGTTTGCGGGTATCATCGGTATATACTTCAATATCGTCACCCACGCTATTCGCGGGCCAAAAACCTATTACGGCGTTAGCCTGCAATAATTTTTCTTTTACAATTTTCTTTAACAATGCCTGCGCATCATCATAAAGCTTTTTAGCTTCAACGCCTACATACTTATCATCAAATATTTTTGGATAGCTGCCGCGTAGTTCCCAGGTATGAAAAAATGGCGTCCAGTCAATATACGGTACCAGTTCCTCAAGCGGAAAGGCCTCAAAAACTTTTGTACCGGTAAAAGTTGGTTTGGGTGCTATAGACCCATTCAAATTTATCTGGTATTTAAAATTCCGGGCGTCGTGAATACTTACAAAACGTTTGTCAGATTTTTTATTTAAATGTGCTTCGCGTGCTTTTGCATACTCTTCTTTTATCCCTTTTGTGTACGGCCCGCGCTGGTCTTTATTCATCAAGCTACTGCAAACCGTTACGCTCCTGGAAGCATCCAAAACATGAATTGCCGGCCCTGAATAGTGCGGATCAACTTTTACAGCAGCATGTATGCGTGATGTGGTTGCGCCGCCAATGATCAACGGTATAGTAAAGCCTTCACGCTCCATTTCTTTGGCAAAATGCACCATCTCATCCAATGATGGCGTAATTAAGCCACTAAGACCTATGATATCTACATTTTGCTTTTTAGCTTCTTCAATAATCCTTTGCGCGGGCACCATCACGCCCAGGTCAATCACCTCGAAATTGTTACAAGCTAATACCACGCCAACAATATTTTTACCGATATCATGCACATCACCTTTTACAGTCGCCATTAACACTTTACCGGCATTGGCCCTACTCCCGCTTGAATCTTCCCCTGCATCGATAACCCGTTGTTTTTCCAATTCGATAAATGGCAATAAATAGGCTACTGCCTTTTTCATTACGCGGGCTGATTTTACCACCTGGGGCAAAAACATTTTGCCGGCTCCAAACAGGTCACCGACCACATTCATTCCATCCATCAGTGGGCCTTCGATCACCTCCAGCGGCTTGTCGTAAGCCAACCGGGCCTCCTCAACATCATCATCAAGGTATTCGATAATACCTTTCACCAGGGCATGTGATAAACGCTGGGCAACAGGCGCTTTGCGCCATTCTTCGTCTCTTACAATTTCTTTGCCTTTGGTTTTAATAGTATCAGCAAATTCAACTAACCGCTCTGTAGCATCGTCCCGGCGGTTAAGCAAAACATCTTCAACCAATTCCAGCAAATTTTTCGGGATTTCTTCATAAACTTCCAGCATACCTGCATTGACAATGCCCATATCCATACCTGCTTTGATGGCATGATATAAAAATGCAGAGTGCATAGCTTCGCGCACCACGTTATTACCTCTGAAAGAGAAAGAAATATTACTTACGCCACCGCTCACCTTTGCGTAGGGCAGGTTTTGTTTTATCCATCGCGTAGCTCCGATAAAGTCTACCGCGTAATTATTATGTTCTTCCAATCCAGTCGCAACCGTCAATATATTAGGATCGAAAATAATGTCCTGCGGCGGAAATCCCACTTGGTTTACCAATATATCGTATGATCGCTGACAAATCTCCTTACGGCGATCCAATGAATCTGCCTGGCCGGTTTCGTCAAAAGCCATTACCACCGTAGCCGCGCCGTAGCTCAAAATCTTCCGGGCCGATTCTATAAACTTCTCTTCGCCTTCTTTTAGGGAGATTGAATTGACTATCCCCTTTCCCTGGATACATTTTAACCCGGCCTCAATAACTGTCCATTTGGACGAATCTATCATGATAGGAAGTTTTGATATATCCGGCTCAGAGGCTACAAGGTTTAAAAACTTAACCATTACCGCTTCCGAATCAATCATACCCTCATCCATGTTGATATCGATCACTTGGGCGCCACCCTCTACTTGCTGACGGGCAACGGTAAGGGCTTCCTCATAGCTCTCTGCCAATATCAGCTTTGAAAACTTTGGCGATCCGGTGATATTGGTTCGCTCACCAATATTTACAAAATTTGTTTCCGGCGTAAGGGTAACAGCTTCTAAACCGCTCAGGCGCAGATAAGGCTCTATCTCAGGTATAATGCGGGGCGAGTATTTAGCGGCTTTTTCTGCAATACACCGGATGTGTTCGGGTGTGGTGCCACAACATCCTCCAACAATATTTACTAAACCGGCTTTTATAAAATCATCGATCTGGTGGGCCGTTTCGTGCGCTGTTTCGTCATACTGGCCAAATTCATTAGGCAGGCCCGCGTTTGGATAAGCCGAAATAAACACATCAGCTTTTTGCGATAGTTCTTCCAGGTGCGGGCGCATTTCCTTAGCGCCCAGGGCACAGTTTAATCCTACAGATAACAATTTAGCATGACTTACAGAATTCCAAAATGCCTCAACAGTTTGGCCTGATAGTGTTCTGCCGGAAGCATCCGTAATTGTACCGGATATCATAATGCTACCCGTTCCTCTAAACGGAGCATAATCTTTGCCTTCCACTTTACATTCATTCCGGTAACGGTCTATAACAAACAATGCAGCCTTCGCATTAAGCGTGTCAAATATCGTTTCGATAATCAGTAGATCAGCTCCGCCATCAACCAACCCGCGCACCTGGTCATAATAGGCACCAGCAAGGTCGTCAAATGTAACCGCCCGGTAACCCGGATCATTTACATCAGGCGATAGCGATGCTGTCCGGTTGGTCGGACCGATGGCCCCCGCCACAAACCGTGGCTTTCCGGGTGTTTTTTTGTTATAATCGTCCGCTACCTCGCGGGCTATTTTGGCCCCTTCAAAACTAAGCTCATAAGCCAGTTCTTCCAGGTGGTAATCAGCCAGCGAAATACGTTGTGTGCTAAATGTGTTGGTTTCTATTATATCGGCCCCGGCATCCAAATATTCGGCGTGTATAGCTTTGATAACATCGGGGCGCGTAATATTCAGTAAGTCATTATTACCTTTCAAATCAGAGGCATGGTCACGAAAGCGCTCTCCACGAAAATCCTCTTCAGATAATTCGTACCGCTGTATCATGGTACCCATCGCCCCGTCAATTACAAGAATGCGTTTTTCCAGTTCTTTTCTAATATCCATGTGATGATTTCACCGATTAACGAGCGATTTCACCGATTAATAAATCTCAACACCAGAAAATCGGTGTAATCTTAAAAAAATCGGTGCAATCCTTAAAAATATAGCTTATATCGAAAAGTCGGGTATTGAATGACTTTCGCTTATCTTTCTTGTCAGCACCAGGCTGGTCAAGTAGAATGTAGCACCTTGTAAGCACAGGTTGCCAAGACATCGCAGGGTCTAATCCCTCCGTCTTTCTCCATAAGCGTCACAAAGATGCGTAATAAACCATTAATATGCAATAGCCTTGTACGAAGCGAAAAAACCAAAGTTCAAATATTTATTTAAAAACCTGTTGCGCCCAATCAATTCTTGTTATTTTTGAGATCGATGTTAACTATAACAAACCATACGCTTGAAAAATTGGAAATGCTGCTAAAAACCACCGGGTATAGGGTGCGTTATGAAAAGGGCAATTTCAAAACCGGAGCCTGCTTATTGCAAAATAGCCGGGTTGTAGTGGTAAACAAATTTTCGGGGCTGGAAAGTAAAATATTGGCGATAAGTGAGCTTGCGCGCGATCTTGATATGGATTTTAACCTGTTGGATGAAAAGCAAATGCATTTTCTACAGCAGATCAAACAAACTAAACTGGAACTGTGACGATTACTTTTTTAGGTACCGGAACCTCACAGGGTGTGCCTGTGATTGCCTGCAACTGCGAGGTTTGCACTTCCGCGGATCCGCGCGACAACCGATTGCGAACATCCATCTTAATTGAGGCCGAAGGAAAAGTAATAGTGGTTGATTCGGGCCCCGATTTCAGGTACCAGATGCTGAGGGCCAAAGTGCAACGACTGGATGCTATTGTATTTACACATGAGCATAAGGATCATATTGCCGGTCTGGATGATATCCGCGCTTTTAATTACAAACAACAGGCGCCTATAGATGTATATGCGGATCTGCGTGTACAGGCGGCTTTGAAAAGAGAATTCTATTATATTTTTGAAGAGAATAAATATCCCGGCATACCGCAGTTAACGCTTCATACCATTGGCGGCGAGCCTTTTAACATTGGCAAAGTAAATTTCATTCCTATCGAGGTGATGCACTATAAATTGCCGGTATTGGGTTTTCGTATTAATGATTTTACTTACATAACCGATGCTAAAACCGTTTCTGAAGAGGAAAAAGAGAAAATAAAAGGATCAAAAATATTAGTGGTCAATGCGCTGCAAACCCAAACACACATTTCTCACTTTACGCTTGATGAGGCAATTGCTTTCGCAAATGAAATTGGCGCCGAAAAAACTTATTTTACCCACATCAGCCACCGGCTCGGGAAACACCAAGCTGTATCAGAAATACTTCCGCCTCAGATTGAGTTGGCCTACGATGGGTTGCGATTAGATATGTGATTAAGTTGAATGAGGTATGACGACATTCAAACATAATTTGCTGATGAATAAGCTAATCTTTAAACTTGGTATCGCAAATTGCGACATCAAATTAAATTACTAATACTTAAAGCATCAAAATATTATGGAGCTTATGCTCATACCCGACGAAATAGTATTGAGCCAAATTTATTATATAAGAGGCCAAAAAGTTATGTTGGACCGTGAGCTTGCTAAACTGTATCAGGTACAAACAAAGGTTTTGAAACAGTCCGTAAAACGTAACATAGCAAGATTCCCGGAAGACTTTATGTTTGAAATGAGCAAAGAGGAATTTCAAGTTTGGAGGTCACAAATTGTGACCTCCAAATCGGATCAGCAAGGTTTAAGATATGCTCCTTTTTGCTTTACCGAACAAGCTGTAGCCATGCTATCAAGCATTTTAAGGCAGACGTTATTTGATAATACGGAATTACGCCTGGAAATAGAAAAGATAAAAACTAAATTGGATAATCAGGGCAAAAACATGGAAATAGTTTTCCAACACCTGGATGAGTTGTTAGAGAAAAAAGACCAACCCAAGTCACGTAAAAGAATTGGATATAAGTCTGATGACCTGTAAATATCATAATTCCACAAAACTCACCCTTTCAATACAACCTTTATACTGCTTCAGATGCCCTTTATTAATAACGTTTACCTTACCCCTGATGATAACTTTTTTATTATTGATGATCATGAATTGACCGTCGCTTGCCTCAAACAACCCGGTATGCGTACCTGATAAATAGAGCGGGCAATCCTGGGTGAAGTTTACCCACAATGCCTGGTTGTTAGAATGATTAACAAACACCCGATCATTAAATAGTGCAGATTGTTCTTTTGCTTCTTTATAGGTCCCGGCTACCTCGACATATTGCTGATCATAGTCTTTTATATTATCAACAAGCTGTTTAAACCCAACGTGTTTGAACGTAATATCAGCATCACAGCTGCTTTTATATATCCTTTTATCGTGTGTGCATGATTGAAAAATTAAAGAGCATATCAAAACCTGCAGGGCCAGGGGTTTGGTACAGAAGATATTTGCAGGAACAAATGTCATAATTTGATTAGAATATACTGTGAAGACTACTCCCGTCCGCTCTTTCAATCGTTTCAATATCGAAAAAACTTTAGACCATTTTTCACAAAAAGGTTTAAAAATCAAGGCATTAGAATTCAATTAGAATTTTAGCTTTGTGTAACAACTTAAGTATACGCTAAAAGTTTCTTTTATAACCTATAAGTTTTACATTTAAAGTAAAAATACCGATTATGAACAAAAGATTAATGATAGGAGTATTGTTACTCTTTAGTATCTCTGCCAAAGCGCAGCAAAAAATTATTCAGTTATATAATGGCGCGGCGCCCGGTTCTGAAAGCTGGATGTGGGATGAACAACAGCGGAATAATGCTGGAAATGAGAAAAAGCTAGTTTATAATGTAACACGTCCTTCCCTTGAAGTTTTTTTACCAAATCCGGCAATCGCGACGGGTACTGCAGTGATAATTTGCCCGGGCGGTGGGTTTTATTTATTGGAAGTTGACTATGAGGGCCGTGAGCTCGCACAATGGCTTAACCAAAGAGGTATCGCTGCATTTGTTTTGAAATACCGGCTTGGCCATAGTTTAACTGACGACCCGATGCAGGAGGTAAACTCGAAAATGCAAAGCGGGACTTTTGAAGAACAAATAAAACCCATTATACCGCTTGCTGCCGCCGACGGAATGGCTGCGATAGGCTATGTACGTCAACATGCTGCAGATTTTAATGTTTCGCCGTCACGCGTCGGTATTGTCGGGTTTTCAGCGGGCGGAACGGTCACAGCTTTAGCTGCCTGTAAATATACAGCTGATAATCGCCCGGATTTTGTTGCGCCGATATATCCGTATATACCTCCGACATTGCTGCCAGCAATACCATCAGACGCTCCGCCCATTTTTTTAGCTGTCGCCGGTGACGACCCATTGTCTGCTCAGGTTATTACTCTCTACAATAAATGGACCGCTGCCAGGCATCAGGCCGAACTGCACGTATATGCCAAAGGCGGACATGGCTTTGGCATGAATAAACAAAAGCTGCCAAGCGACTATTGGGTGGATCAATTTGCGAACTGGCTTGATTTGCAGGGTATGTTAAAGCCGGTTGACCCGAAAGTAACCGCACGGATAGAACAGTTTGAAAAATATAGAAAAGCGCAGGATGAACAGTTTCATAAGGATTGGGCAAATATAAAACGATATGAAAATGAGAACAGCAAAGTTCCGCCGCCGGTAAAGGGAGAAAAACGTGTCGTTTTTATGGGAAATTCAATTACTGATGGCTGGAAAAATATCGATTCCTCATTTTTTTCCGGCCGGCCTTATTACGACCGTGGTATTGGCGGACAAACAACCGGTCAAATGCTTATCCGCTTCCGTGAAGATGTAATTAATTTAAAACCGTCTGTAGTGGTGATATTGGCGGGAATAAATGACATCGCTGAAAACAACGGGCCTTCGAAATTGGAAGATGTTTTTGGCAATATTGTTTCGATGGTTCAGCTTGCAAGAATAAGCCATATCAAGGTTGTGATATCATCTGTGATGCCGGCCTACGCATTCCCATGGCGGCCGACCATCGATCCAAAGCCCAGCGTAACCGCACTAAACGCGATGCTAAAAGATTATTGTGATAAAAACGGCGTAGTTTATCTTGATTATTTTACCGCGATGGCCGACAGCAGGCGTGGTTTACCAGCAAATTTATCAAAGGATGGCGTTCACCCAAATCTTGATGGGTATAAAATAATGGAGCCTTTGGCAGAAAAAGCTATTGACGAAGCGATAAAAAGGAAATGAAGAAGTCGCATATAAGAGGTCTGAGTGCAAGTTAGACTTACGAAGTTTTAAAAACTTCGTAAGTCTGCATGTTCATTTATTCAATTCGCGTAACTCATTTCTTATATAAATTCCCGCTGGAGTTAACTGTTCATTCGTCCATCCTCCGTTGGAAGGGGCATGAGGCATTAATATTGCTGTTGTTTCATTTTTATCGGTGATATTCCAATTTGTCCAGCTCAATTGGTTGGCCTCCATCCATTGAAGCCATGTATTCGCCTTTTCCTTGTCGAATTTTCCATTGCCGTTAGCTTCGCCTACCCCCCATTCGGTAACCATCAGCGGCAAATTTTTCTTTATTGCGAAGTCCGCTTTTGCTCTCAATTTTTCCTGGTGATTACGATCCGACGCGTAAAAGTGAAACGAATAGGCGATATTTTTAAAACCGGCAATTGGATCAGTAGCAACCATATCCACATCCTGGTCCCAATGCGGGCTGCCAACTATAATAAGGTTATCCTTGTCATATTTTCGTATCTCTGCAATTATTTGCACCGCGTAATTTTTAACGGTGTCCCAGCTAATAGCTTCCGGTTCGTTCCATATCTCGTAGATCACATTCGGAACTCCGGCGTATTTTTTAGCCATTTTGGAAAAAAAATCCTTTGATTGTGATACATGAAGATTGCTGTGATGATCGTGCCAGTCTATCAGAACATAAATACCATCTTTTATGGCCTGGTCAACTACCTTTACTGTTAGTCGCGTTTGTAATACCGGCTCCTGTAAATATCCGTGAGCAGGCTGGACGCCCATGGCTGCTCTTATTATAGATACTTTAAAATCGTTGGCCAGCCAGTCGATTACGGCAGCGTTATAATATTTTTTACCCTGCCAAATGCTCCAGGAAAGACTAATTCCTCTCAATTGTGGTGCGGTTCCGCTTTTGTTTACTATCCTCCCGTTTTCTACCCTTAACGCACCATTAACGGCGACAGGCGTTTGGTTGGATTGGGCCATTGCAACGGTGATCCCGATGCTCAATAAAAATATTCCGGCTTTTTTCATCAACTTCTCAATAACCACCAATGTCAGGATATATTTTTGTTGGAGAATTACTATGTAAAAAATCAGCTATAAATTGATAAAAAGAGTATTTATCAGGGAAAGAGCCTGCGGTAAATTATATGAGGTTAACAGTTCTATTTGCTATAGAAATCCCATGCGGCTTTTGCAATCTTCGCTATTACCGCCACACGCGTTGCTTCGTCATCCGTTGAATTACAAACTAACACCACTATAGCAAGATGTTTTCCATTAGGTAATGTGATTATTCCAACATCATTTGTGGCAGGCGCCAAATACCCACCATCATTTACAGATGAACCTGTTTTATGCGCCACAACGGCGCCTGGCGGCAGCATGCCCTTTATCCGGTTTGGCCCTGTTGACGTTTCAGTCATAATCTTCCATAAAAAGGCAGTGCTGGTTTTTGACAGCACATTCCCCTGATAAAATAGATCGAGCAGTTTAGTCATCGAGGTGGGTTTGCACCAATTGGTGTACTGGACTTCCCAGCTTGCAGCCATCTCCGCTTCTGAAGCATTCACTGCAATACCTTTAATACCCAACCTCAATAAATAAGCCTGCACCACTTCGGTACCGCCAACCTGCTTAAGTAAGATATCACAGGCGCTATTATCACTTAACGATACCATATAACCCAATAAATCACCAATAGATACGTCCACATTTCCTTTAGGATATTTGTCGTGTAGCGGACTATTAGCCAGCTGTAAATCGTGCTTACTAACGTGAATTAATTGATCAAGGGAAAGTTTACCGGAGTCGACCAGATGTAAAACTGTCATCGCAATGGGAAACTTCATAACGCTTTGCATTACCAAACGGGCGTTGCCGCTATAGGTTAATGTATCCCCGCTTTCTAAACCTAAAATTGAAACGCCGATGATACCCTTTGCAGGCTTAATAATTTGTGCTACCTGATCGCGCAATGTGTTTTGCTGTGCGTGGGCAATATTGAAAAATAAAAAAACTGTAATGAAAACTGTTAATGAATACGACTTATACATAATTTTGATAGCAACCCTATTGGTTGCATTTAGTTAACGATAAGAAAATGAAGAAATTACCCCTCATAATTTTTTAACTAATGTTTATTAAATAAAATTTACGGTCAGTTTAATAAAGATAATAACGTTAATAATCAACCGGTGGTTTCCTGCTCTTCAAAATAAGCCAAAACAGTGTTATAGATATCAGCGTCCTTGCCTTTAATCCATCGCAGCGGGATCCATATTTCTTTACCATAATCCGATTCCCACTTTATCACAACACGCATAGTTGAGGCGCTTCTACCGCGTCTTAACGTAATTTCCTGTATGTCCTTCCAATCAATGGTTACGTTTCGTATATAGTCAACTATACCCTGTTCATTCAGTTCCAATGCAATTTCACCTTTTAGCGCTGGTATTAACCGTTTAACCACCAGAAGCGATATAAGTGAAATAAACAGAAGTGAGCAGATTCCATATATTACCCAGGCTGCTGTACTACTCGCTTTTATTACGTTTGATAATAAAAGAAGCATTAATAAAAGCATTAACACGATCGTACCGAAACTAAAATTAATGCTATACTTATATTTGGTGGTTTCTGTCATCCGAAAGGTGTGATTAATGATTATGCTTTTTATGAATATCTTTTACGAGGCAAAGTTTTTTAATGTCGGCAATCTTTACAACAAAGGGAGCATATTTAAGCCGGTTACCAATCATTTCTGTAACGTTATCAGAATGTGCAATTACTTCATCCTCGTTGTCACCTGCCAACAGCCGTTTATACATACGATAATCACCCCACTCCAGATAATAAACTTCGCCCGGTAGTATTTTTTTATCATGAATTATTTTCAGTGCTACCCAGCATCCATTTTCTAAATATGGATACATAGAGTGCCCCCAAACCGGCAAAGCAAAATCACAATCTTCAATGCCCGGAAAATTCATCCGACCTACCGGTTCTTTATCATTAATGTCATTATAAACCTCCACTCCCGAGGCGGTTGCCGTTATTTCGTACATAGGTATACCTTCCGGCCTTGAAACTAAAACGCTTTCAGAATAATCTGTATTTTTCCTCCCTCCTATAAAATTGCTATATTTTTCTTTAAAAATTCTGAATTTATCAGGATCTATGTTTTGCCGGCTCTTTATAATCTCGGTAATTGAGCTGGGCGAGTTAAAGCCTAAAACCTCAGCTAATTGCGCATTACCATTAAAAGCCTTTCCCTTAAGCTGATTATATAAAATAATAAACTCGAGCGTCTCAGGCCGCACCGTCTTAATTTTTGCATGTTTTATCGAATCATCCATAAAATAAATAATTAAAGATTTTTCTTTGATTTAATCAAGATAATTCTTTATATTTGTGATGTTATATTTTACTAAAATAAACTAAATTTTATTAAAAACAAATATGGACACTACAGAATATAAAGAAATTTTATTTATTAGCCGCTCGCCTCCACGAAGATTTTCTTTATAGAGAAGATTATCTTTCGCCACCAGCGATTAAGCCTTAAACACCAAAAATAAAAGCTACTAATTACACAAACTGAAGTTCTAATGCACCTTGTTCACTCTGCAATTCGCCTTATTACAGGCAATCAACAATCGCCATCCGCCCAAATAGCAAAACAAATGGATCATGAAACTGCTGTTCGTTACCGGGCCTATCAAACCGTTTGTAATAAATACAGCCAGGAGATTGCCGGAATACAGAAATACCTGCCTGGCTGGAGGCCCAAGCCCCCAGCCTATTAATGGTTGATACCCGACATTCGGTCTTTTCCCTAAAAGGCCAATATTCACCTAAGATGCTCCCCCTTTAGGGGGTTGGGGGGCTAACCAACTAAAAATGATAAAGATCTCACAAAAACTAAAAGACAAATTATGGTGGCTCATAATCTCCGTAGATTATGATTACAGCCGCATTACCATTGCCGACCATGAACTTAATGAAGATGCACTTACTTTATGGCTGGAAGACAAACAGGATTTCAAAAACTCACTCGACGAATGCCTCCAGATTGACATCCCGTTGAAGCAATTTGGTAAAGTGATAAAAGCCGAAAACCTGAATAGCTACGAGGGTACTAAACTACACTCAACAAAAAACTTTGTTTATAAGACCCGCATTGAAATTAACGAACCCGTTTGCTGGTATGCGGAAGATGCCGCACTTATTGAACAGCAATGGGCCAGGGAAGCTGTATTAAGGTTACTGCTTACCCAACTGGTAGAAAGCGAAGTAGCAAGTAATGAGTGGTAATATGAAAAGCAGCTTGTTAAAATTGATTGCGAAGTATTATTTAAAAGGTATAATTTTTCATTAAATTATGCCATATAGCATATATTTCATAGTACAATCTATTGATTAAGAAAAACGAGAGAAATTAGCTTTCCGTAATCCGATCTATCCTTTAAACAAAAAATACATGATAAAATATCCAAAAACCTGGTTGCTTTTTATTCTGATTGCTTCTGTACTTATCTGCATGCTGATAATTATTAAACGCTATAATACTGAAAACGATTTGCAGCAAAAAATCTATGATCATTCAGAGATAAAAGATACAGTTTGATAGAATGCTGAATCGAAAGGGTTTAAAAACAAAAAGCCCTCCGGGACGCCGGAGAGCTTTTTAATAATTTTACGGGGAATTAATTGCGCCTAAACCCACCTTTGCCAGAGGGACTAAAACCAGGGCCTTTATCTTCAGCTACGTTAACGGTAATTCGGCGACCATAATAGCTGGCGCCATTCATACACCGGATTGCTTCTTTGGCTTCATTTTCGTTTACCATTTCGACAAACCCAAATCCTTTGCTCTCTTTTGTTTCACGGTCTTTTATGATCCGTAGTGATTTTACCGGCCCAAAATCACCAAAAACGGCTGTTAATTCAGCCTCATCCACTTCTAATGGAAGGCCTGCAATAAATACTTTCATCAATGTTTTAAAATTTATTCAAATATACGCAAAAACAGGCGCTTTCTACTATCTTGGGGGCTATAAAGGTAAAGATTCAAGGTTTATTACGCTCAAATTACTTAACTATGAGTCGACGGGCAACGCTACTGCCGGTACGCAAATACGGCGATCAAAGAGACTAAGGGGTCTTATTATTTAGTTGCAGATCAAAGGTCCCTTCAACCCGGTAAAAAGGGGAATCAGCTTTGTCGTCTTTAGCTAAAAAAGTAAAAAAAGAGCCTTTTGCAAGCTCGTTCCCCTGGTTATATTGTAATATATTAATATTTCCAAAGTCCTTTTGTCCTGAATACTTGCTCAATGAATATTGCATGCCGTGTTTCTGATCGTCGGGATTTAACAAAAATTGGCTACCGGCTATATTGCTGCTTACATTACTTTCGACCAAGCCAGACGAACTGACACCAAAACTCATCGTATGCTCTTTATTAATTGCTGTGATACCGAAATACCGGTTATTATTATCAATATGTACATTAACAAAAGCGATAGAATCGCCGCGGGAGGCATCAAAAATATAAGTGGAGTCTTTAATTTTAATTTTGAGGATACCGGTTGAAGCAAGGTAGTCGCCGGGCAAAGAAGCAACGGTACCTACATTGGCACTGTCCGTCTCCAACGCCATCTTTGACGTATCGGGATCTTTGACAGCAGGATCCTTTTGGCAGGATGTGGTTACCGCCAAAAGAAGTATAATAAAGGAAATTAATAAGTTAGTAAATCTTCTGCCGCCCATATTTAATTATACAAATTAAATCTACTAATAATTAACGGATATTAAACGCCGATAGTTGCCTCAAAATATAAAAAGTCAGCGTTTTAACATATTTTAACTAATGGTACAAGCTAATAATATTGTAAATGTTTTGATACATCATTTTTTATTGCCATTTGCCAAAATACAGGCTCGGTTAAAACAAAGTTTATTACATTATGATAAAAATTTCTTTTCATCAAAGAAGATATTTTTTGCTAAAAAAATTTGCATTATACCATAAAAACTCGTACCTTTACATCTGTACTATGCTAATTGGCATATTAATCATAATAACAAATGCCTAAACCATCATTTAAAACGAGCGACAACCTGGCAACGCTTATTGATGCTTATTTTAAACACATTCGGAATGTAGACGAACAGCCGGAGAAAGACGTTGAAGAGCTAACCGCCGCATCAAAGAAAAATAAAAACCCGGAACCCAGGCTTCCAACGTTTACTGGTTTAGCACTTTTCCTTGGTTTTAATAGTCTCAAAGCATTTGACGACTATCAAAGAAAAGGGAAATTCGCAGGCACACTGAAACGCGGGCGGTTAAGAGTTGAATTTGAATATGAAAAAAAATTACATGCATCAGCTACCGGTGCACAATTTGTACTCAAAAGCGTGGGCTGGACCTCGGAGAAAGATAATACACCGAGTGAAAATAAAACTCCAAAAACCATGGAAATAGCAATCAGGGAGACAGGTCCAAAGCTCCAGGAAAACGAAAAGGACGTATTATTATAGCGTTCTCCAATACCGGACAGATGATTAATAAAAAAGAAGTCTCTCCCACAAATCGGAGGGGGATGAAAGGAACCGTATTGTTCAAACAAAATTACAATAGTTCAGCTGAAATTATAGTTAACCAGGGCGGAACCAGTTCGGGTAAAACTTACGCTATCGAGCAAGTTTTGTTTTGTTTGGCATGCAATGAGGAAAAACAAGTAATTACCGTTGTGGGACAGGATATCCCCAACCTTAAGGTGGGCGCTTTACGCGACGCGGTAAGCATTTACGACTCATCAGCTGCGCTACAGACAATGGTAAAAAGCTATAATAAAACAGACAGGATATTTGAATTTTTTAACAGCTCCATCATCGAATTTAAAAGTTACTGTGATAGCCAGGATGCAAAATCTGGCAAAAGAGACTATTTGTTTGTAAACGAAGCCAACGGCGTCACGTGGGAAATTTATACCGAGCTGGCTTTGCGCACGAAGAAAAGGATATTTATCGACTATAATCCTAACACTGCCTTTTGGGTACACGAAAACCTCATAGGAAGGCCGGGCGTTCAACAAATTATATCTGATCACCGGCACAACCCGTTTGTTTCCGCAGCATTAAGAACTAAAATAGAAGCCCTACGGAATGATGACTACGAATTATGGAAGGTGTATGCGAGAGGGCTCACAGGAAGAGTTACTGGACTGGTATTTAACAATTGGTATATCTGCGAAAAAATACCTGAAGATGCTAAAACGCTGGCAGCCGGCCTCGATTTTGGCTTCACCAATGATGAAACAGGTTGTCTGGTAGTTTACCTTCAAAATGGCGAGTTATGGGTTGACGAAATATTATATGAAACAGGTCTGACTAATCCGGATATCGCCACAAAACTGAAAAAAGCAGGAATCAGCAAAAGGACCGAGATAGTGGCTGATAGCGCCGAACCAAAATCGATAGAAGAACTCAGACGGCTCGGCTGGAATATTGTTGGCGCAAAGAAAGGTGCAGATAGTGTCAAAAACTCTATTGATATATTAAAGCGGTATAAGATAAACATTACGCGGACGAGCATACACCTCCGCAAAGAACTGGAACGTTACAAGTGGAGAACAGACCACTCAGGCAAAACTTTGAATGAACCCGTTGATTCATTTAACCATTTGATAGATCCTTTGCGTTACGTTGCTTTAAACAAATTAAAGATCCACAAATTAAATAAATCAAAAAGCTGGCTGCCGGAAACAAAACATACAACTTTTGATTTCGCGGCAACATATCTATTGAAATAAACTGATAAAACGAAAGATTGATTCAACGCCACCAATAGGATAACAAAATAATGATCGAAAAAAAACTAAAAACAACCGCCGGAAAGTTGCAGATAAAAATGCCGACCAATATAACTGAAATCACTTTGGGGCAAATAATGGAAATGCAGGAGAAAGCAGACCTTAATGATCTGGATGCCATTAGCATTCTGTCAGGCACACCGATTGAAGAATTGCAAAACATCATTGGCATCGATGATCTCGGAACATTTGGTGATTGCCTATTGTCACTATCTGATCAAATTAAAAACCTATATAGTTGTGATGTTATCCCCAACAAGGTTTCATTTATGTTCGGAGAACGAAATATCACCATCAAAGTACCTGGCAATTTGGCGATCGAACCTGTAGGGGCGTTTATGGCTGCGAGAGACATAATAGCGGATGAAATTAAAGAACATATTGATAAATATGGTGGCGACGATTTTAAAGATCGTTTTAACCCGTCGTTGAAGGCTTGTTGCCACGTACTGGCTTATTATTTTTTTTGCAGGGTGACAGGCAAAAAGTACAATGAATATGAGGCCGAAGAATTTTGTTCAACCGTCAAAAAGCTTAGGGTAACGGAGGCGCTGCCCATCGCCAAACATTTTTTTATCTACTATCCCAGCTTATCGAAAACGAAAACAAACTGCTTTCGTCGCGCCCAACAATATTGGAGAAAAAAGCTGGGATCCAGGCATTTGAAAAGTTCAAGTATATAAACACTGTTAACTCGCTCACCGGTGGCGATATAACCCGTTGGGACGATGTATTGAACATGCCATATGAACGTGTCCTAACAAAATTATTGCTTAATAAGGCTGAAGCCGAATACCAAAAAAAATATAGTGAATTGATGCAAGCGCAGCGATAGACCGATTTACGAATTTAGATTTAAGAATTACGATTGGGTATATCGGTAAATCAATATAAATCCATAAATAGTTTCCGGCGTGCAAATAATGATAATACTTAAATCTAAAATCGTAAATTAAAATGCCTATTCGTAACCAAATTGAAGCCGTTGTACAAACATTGAGCGTTGTACCGACATTTGTATATGGCACGGCCAATGAACTTAATCAACTCGCTGATGACGCTTCTTTCCCGTGTATATTTATGTATCCTTTACAGCCCATTACGGTTTCGCCGCAAATAAACGGCTCGGTCGACAATACTTTTTCTGTTTATATGGAATTCCTTTATAAAACGGAATTCGATCAGTATTCATCAGACAATGAAGTATACGTAAACCAGGCACTTTCGCTCGCAAACGAATTTATCGTTAAAGCGGCAAAATATCGGGAAAGTGAGGGTCGCTATTTCAGGATCAAGGCGGGAGACAAGGCTAAATGCCTGCCGGTTTATAACAAATTTATCGCGCCGGGAAGAGGCGGACAACAGCGGCCCCAATAACGACGATCAGCAATACACCAATTCGCTGTCGCAGCTAGAAAAGGACCTGGGAACTTTCCAGGGAGCCAAAAGCGCACAGAAGATCATTGTTATTGAATACGAGGACGAGACGTCGAAACCTGAGTTTCAGCCATATTCTATCCAAAACAACGATAAACTTTTTGAAGCGACAGAGAAATCGGTGGAGGCGCGTATCATCAAAGGCTTTTCGATACCAAAAGAGCTTATCAACTCCGACAAATCATCGGGCTTAAGCAATGGCGGCGAAAAAAAGCAGGCGATAACCGAATTTAATGACAATACCTCGCCCGACAGGCTTGAGCTATCCGAAACGTTCGCCGAAATATTCAGTCACTTTTACAGTGATATTAATCCAACAGCTAACTGGAGCATATTGCCAATACCCGCAAATATTGCCGATGATATCACCGGCATAAAAGCAGGCACAAGCATCAACCAGCTATTACTGGCCGATATACCACAAGAAAATAAAATAGCCACGCTCATTTATGCCTACGGTTTCAAAACTGCCGAAGCAGAGGCGATGTGCAGTAGTGGTTGATTGAGTTGATTAAGTTTTTTATCTGAAAGAAATGTATAACAACTACAATGCTTTCATCTATTACCAACCCAATCTAACTCACTCAACCTAATCAACTCAATCTAACAATCAACCCATTCAACCCAACCAACCAATGAGCACCATCTACCTAATCAATCAGTCCACATTCCAGGGTTATGAAGACATTTCGGTTAACATTAAGCCCGAGCGTTTAAATGTATTTATAAAAAAGGCCCAGGATCTTGATCTGAAACCTTTTTTGGGGCACGCATTATATTATGATTTCATGCAAAATTTTAATGATGATGGCACCATCAAGACCACAGCTCCGCAGCCTTATATTGATCTTTTTAATGGCAGCGAATACCTGGATAAGTACGGGCACATTGTTTTATACGAGGGCCTGCAGCCTGCCCTGGTTTATTTTACTTTCGCCCGGTTTATAGAAGCCGACGCGGTGCATTACACGACAACGGGCCCTGTTGTAAAACATCATGACAACGGCGACGCCGTGGCCCCAAAAGATATTGTAAAGCTGGTACAGCAGCAGCGCAGCGTAGCCAACGCCCATGCCAATGAAATTGAAAAGTTTTTGTGGGATAACAGGGCAGATTTCCCTTTATGGCACCATAGCGGGAAAAATAAAAGCGCCCGGCAATCCGGCCCCCGCATAAGGAGCGTCGACAAAACAAATTTTAATTATCCCGGATGCGGTACCGGAGGATCAGATGGCACTGTACCGTTTTATGAATTCATGAACTAAGCGCCATTCACAGCCAGCAACTCGGTGAAAATCACTTTCAAAAAAACGGTTAAATCATTCACTAATCGGTGAAATCAAAAACCATTAACTATGCCTACAGATAAAAAAATAAGCGACCTACCCGTAGCATCCTCCATAAATACCTCGGATATTTCCATACTAATCGATAGCGGTACCGACTACCAGTACACGTTTACAGTCCTGTTGCAATTTTTAGCGGCAAATCTTACCGTTGGCGCCAATATTTCATTCGGCACTCTCTTGCCCCAAAACACTACAGGTGCCAACGGCGATGTTTTTGTAAACACATCTACTGGGTCATTTGCACAAAAGCTTTCCGGCACCTGGACGGTTGTTTACACCCTTCCCTCAGCCGGCACAGCAGATGGCACCCTGCTTTATGGTACCGGTACGCCATCCTCATCCACGGGTAAAGATACCGACAGCTACATTAACACGCTGACCGGTATATTTTATAAAAAAGCATCAGGCACGTGGTCGCAGGTATTTTCGATGGCCACTGGGCCGCAGGGGCCGCAAGGTGCTGCCGGAACAAACGGCACTAACGGAACAAATGGAAATACCGTTTTATTCGGAAATGCAAATCCTTCAAACAGCACCACCGGTATTGATGGCGATTTTTATATCAATACCGCCAATTACCAGTTTTTCGGTCCGAAGGCAAGCGGGGCCTGGCCCAGCGGTGTCAGCATTATCGGGGCAGACGGCCCACAGGGAGTCGCCGGGGCAGACGGAACGAATGGACAAGGCGTAGTTGCAGGCGGCGCCGCCGGCCAGGTATTAGCAAAAATTGATGGCACAGATTATAATACCCATTGGATAGATGAAACCGGGGGCGGTAGTACCGGCTATACCGATAGAACATTTAACCAGGCCATCATATTTGATGCTCCTTTTAAGTCGGTGTACAACCAAACAGCTGATATAACTTTGTCATTAAGCGGCACGCCGGTTGCAGACGTGATTGGTAGAATAACAATAGTGGGTGATGGTACACACGCCTTAATATTCCCTGCATCCGGATCCCCGAGTTGGTTTAATGTTGGTGGCGCTCCTTTTGACAACACGAAAAGAAACATTATTTATTTTGAATATACAGGTGCTGAAATTTTGTATTCCATTGAGTGTGTGGCGACACCGGACGTTACAGCACCGTCTTTATTATCGGCCACAATCAGCAATCTAACTCCAAATCAAATAGTTTTATCTTATAGTGAACCACTGGATGCTACCAGTGTCCCGGCAACAAGTGCGTTTTCGGTTAATTTAAGTAAAGCTGTTACGGCGGTCGCCGTTTCAGGGTCACAGGTGACAGTAACAGTCGATTCTAACTATATAAATGGAGATAGCCCTACTATTTCTTATACAGCCGGGGGTAATCCTATTCAAGATCCATCGCACAACCAGGCGGCAAATTTAAGCCCACAAGCGGTAACAAATAATGTATTGCCCGCAAGTACTTCAATGTATATTACAGGCTCAACACAATTGCCTAAAACATCGGTAATACCAACGGGCTTTGCTTTTGGCAGCGGGGGAACAGATACACCATTCTCTTTGAGTGTTTGGGTTAAGTGGAGTACCGGAGATGGGGTAATCGCAGCAATTGGGCCAGTTAGCGGTACATCTTATGGGTTTGCTTTCCAAATAGTTAGTGCGTCTGTTTATTTTCAAATATTGGGAGCGGCTGGAGTAGCGGCCCAAACTTATATCAATTCCAATACGAATTTGGTAACCAATACTTGGACCAATGTAGTGGTTACTTATGATGGATCGAAACTGAATAGTGGCATGAAGATTTATTTTAATGGGTCTTTAATTGCAAATACGCCGGGAACTAACGGTACTTATGGCGGACAAGGAACATTCGCAGCCGGAACCGTTCTATCTTTATTAGCAAATCCTGACGGATCAAGTGAACTGAATAATTGCAGGTTAAGCAGCTTATATATTTGGAATAAAGAATTGACATCCGGTGATGTAACAGCAATTTACAACGGAGGCCATATTGTTGATCCGACTACTTTGGGAGTTGCCGGAAACCTGATAGGCCAATATGACTTAAGCGGCAATTTGAATGATGCCGGCTCAAACCATTACAATTTAACCAGTTCCAGCGCGCCAACTTACATAGCGGATGTACCATGAGAATAACGCAACTATCGACGAGAAAGAACAGCCATAACCTTTGGTTTGCCGGGCAAAGTAATTGCAACGGGCTTAATGGAATTTCACCAGACACCGCATCTTATCCGGCGTTAAGTGGTCGGCATATCTTTAACCCTTTTTCGCAGGCGTGGGAAAAGCTACAACAGAACTATAATAATTCGGGTGCACCGCTTGGTTTTACAGGGTACGTTGGCATTGAAATAAAGTTAATGCAATTACTTTATGATTATTACGGCACTGATCAATATATGATGAAATACGCACAGGGTGGTGTAGCACTTGCAACGGACGCGGGAACGATTTACAATTGGTCGCCCGATTCTACCGATGACTATATGTTTAAGGGCTTTGTGAGCAGCTATTTCGCAGCTAAAAACTCATTTCCGGCTGTATGGATACCCCCAAAAATACTTATATGGTGGCAAGGTGAAAGTGATACTGGATTAGCTGATTCCATAGCTTATCGATCAAACTTTAATTACTTTATGTCCAATTTAAAAAATCAGTGCAACCTACCGAATTTAAAGGTTGTTCAAGTTTTATTGTCAAATAATCAGACTGGCTATGATTCAACCGGTCGAACGAACATAAATAATGCGAAGGTAGCTTTTGCGATCAATGGTAATAAGGTCGTTAATACAGACGGCGCAAGTGTTCAGGTAGGCGGAGCGCACTTCACTACTGCCGGATATCTTGATATAGCACAAAGGATTTTTAATTTAATAATTACGATGCTTTAAGATAGGGAGATAATATGCGTACCCAAATTGAATAGCCTTGATTGTTTAGATGTATTCCATCAATGGTAAGTTCTTTTTTTAATGCTTTATCACCCAAAAAATAAGGGTAAAGATTTATGAAGTGAATGTTGTTTGAGGCGCAATATTGTTGTACAAGGGAGTTATAAGCCTCAATTTTTGAAGTGTAATTGTTGTCAAAAGGCAAAACAGATTGAACAAATATTTTGGTACGATGTGATTTTGATTGAACAGTAGTTATGATAGTTTTCAAGTTGTGAAAAACGGCATTTATTGAATCGGTGCCTAGATCATTTACTCCGGCCTCAATAAATAATTCGCTTGGTTTGCCGTCCGTTATTTCGGAAAGCCTGGCAATCATATCAACCATTGTATTGCCTTTTATGCCCCTGTTTTTGATGTTCAGGTTTTTAAACATTTCGCTCCATAAGAAATTAGCCGTTAAGCTGGTGCCAAGCATCACAATATCAGAGGTATCATGCGGCATGGCCTTGAAAAAATCAACTTGGTCTTTTTCTGATTTGGCAGTGGCAACTCTTTCAATTTTAGCGTCATTACGGAAATATTGGAGGCCGGAAGCATAGAAATAAACCCGTTTACCAACTATAAAAAGAACAAAAACAATGTTAAAACCAATCGATAACCTAAATAATAATTTTTTGCTCATAATGAAGGCAAAGTAAACAATAATAAAACACCTAATCCATAGTACCATGCAAACATCAAACTTATTTACATTAAATCTTCACGACATAGGCAAAGGTCTGTTAGTCGCTGTTGGCGGGGCCGTTGTAGCAGCCGTTGAAACCAGCGTGCAGACCGGATCATTGTCTTTTAATTGGAAATCAATAGGCAGCGTTGCTTTAGCCGCCGGCCTATCCTACCTCGGCAAAAACTTTTTCACCCCCGCCCAAACGGTTACACCTGTGAAATAGAGGTGAAAGGCGAAAGGTAAATGGAGGAAAGGTAAAAGCTAAAGGGCGAAAGGTTTAACTAATGACCCATAACCCTCATTACCAATGAACCAATAAGCCATTGAACTATGAACCAATACTAATGAACCAAATATGCAATTAAGTAACAACGGATACGAAACAATAAAAAACTTTGAAGGGCTCCGGTTGCAAGCCTACCGCGATGTAGCCGGTGTGTGGACCATTGGTTATGGGTCTACCCGTTATCATGATGGCAAACTGGTAAAGCCTGGAGATAAGCTGGCAAGCGAAGCGCAAGCCGACGCCTTGTTTCACAACACGCTTGGCCAGTATGAAGGCGCGGTTAATACTTTCGTGAAGGTGCCGCTGTCGCAAAATCAATTCGATGCATTGGTATCGTTTACCTACAACGAAGGCACGGGCGCATTGCGGGAATCCACATTGCTGAGTAAACTCAACGAAAAAGATTACGAAGCAGCTGCGGCCGGTTTTTTGGCATGGGATAAAATAACCGACCCCAAAACCGGAAAAAAAATTGTGTGCGACACACTGGTCAGTCGCCGTAAGGAGGAAAGTCAATTATTTCTATCCGCCGATAACCATTAACATTTTATCACATGACAGCCATTGAGCACCAGGAATTAAAAGGCATCACGGTTAAAAATTTAGTGGTTACCATTATAAGCACAGCCAGCATAGTCGCATCGGTAATGACGACGTACTTCGGCCTTCGAAACGATATACACGATATCAGGACCGCGCAGGAAACCCAGGCCCGGATATACGAGATCCGCCTGAAGGCCCTGGAGGGCGAAATGTCATTGCTGCAAAAACAAATAGACGAGATAAAACCCCACTATTCAGACGACCATCATACGGATCCTTCGTCGTTGCGGAGTACATGGCCTGTATTGAGCTCTGTTACAAAAAACAAATAAAAAACATCCTTAAAATTTATCAATAATCAACAAACCATGAGTTTACAAACCTTTTTAACAAAGATCTGGAATGAGATCAAAAACTTATTTGACGGCATACCCGCCGAATTAAAAACAGCCGTACACATTGGTGTAGTGGTAACGGAAAATATCAAAAACCTGGTGGATTCGCCCGTAGTCGATGTGTTAACTGCTATTATACCCGGAGATCTGGATGACCAGCTTAAAACCTGGCTGCGTGCTAAATTGCCGGTTATTTTAACCGAGCTCAAATTGGCTGACAGCTGCGGAGCGCTAACCGATCCGGGGGAAATTACACAATGTGCCGTAAAAGTGCTGCAAGGATTAGACGGGGACATAAAGAGCGCCTTCCTTCACAATTTATCTGTTTTAATTGCCCAGGTTGCATCGGACGGAAAATTAAGCTGGGCAGATGGCGTCCTGATTTTACAATGGTATTATCAAAACGAATTTAAAACCGCCGCTTAATTTATTTTAGAAAAGAGAGGTGCCCAGGAGCGGATTCGAACCGCCACATCCTTACGAATGCCACCCCCTCAAGATGGTGCGTCTGCCAATTTCGCCACCTGGGCATTAAAGAGATTTGAGATAGTAGATGTGAGTATAGAGATATTTTAATCTCGCGTCTCAAATCTAATATCTCATATCTAAGAAGGGATGTGCCCGAAGAGAGACTCGAACTCTCAAGAGACAATTCTCAACGGCTTCTGAGACCGCAACGTTTACCAATTTCGCCATCCGGGCATTTTGAAGAGATTCGAGACAAGTATTCTCAAACTCACTTCTCAACAAGGCTGCAAATATAATCGTTTCAACCAAAACGCATTCAATAAATATAAAATACACAAATTATTTACCACCAGTTTTAAATCTTACAAAATCTAAAATTTCATTTTACTAAGTAAAAAACTATTAAAATCAGCATATAATATTGATAATGAGGGTGCAAAAACGGCCTGAAAATAAATTCAAATAAGGTTTGCACGTCATGTTCAATACTCGTATATTTGCACCACTTTAAACGGAAGTGAAAAGTAAGATTTCGTAGCTCAGCTGGTAGAGCATAACACTTTTAATGTTGGGGTCCTGGGTTCGAATCCCAGCGAGATCACCGGGAAGCCTTTCTAAGCAATTAGAAGGGCTTTTTCAATAAATACCCTCCCAAAATCAGCAACAATAACAAGAGGAATTTTCGGTTTTTAACTATAATACCTTAAAATCCGCTTCTTTTACATCCTGTGAGTTGGTGCCAATAAATAATTTAAAATCACCGGGCTCATAGGTGTATTTCATATCGATATTATAGAATTTCAGGTCGTTAACATCTAACGTAAATGTGATCGCTTTTGATTCGCCGGCTTTCAGGAATACCTTTTTAAACCCTTTTAGCTCCTTAACGGGACGCGTTACCGAGGCTACCATATCACGAACATATAGCTGGGCCGTTTCCTCGCCATCGTATACCCCCGTATTGGTAATTGTCACAGTTGCCTGCAATTTGTCGGTCGAGTTAATAAATGATTTATTAAGGGTTATATTGCTGTAGGTGAAACTGGTGTAGCTTAGGCCGTATCCAAATGGATATAGAGGCGTGTTGGGTATATCCAGGTATTTAGAGGTGTACTTTTGGCTGTCATCAAACGGCCTGCCTGTGTTTTTGGCACTGTAATAAATTGGAATTTGACCCACACTTCGCGGAAAAGTCATTGTCAACTTGCCTGATGGATTGTATTTACCAAAAAGCACATCGTCGATAGCATTCCCAGCCTGTGTGCCGGCGTACCATGTTTCAACTATGCCATCCATATTTTCATCTTCCCATGGTAAAGTCAGCGGCCTCCCGTTCATTAAAACAAGTACGATGGGTTTACCGGTAGCTTTTAAGGCTTTCAGTAAAGCTTGTTGATTGTCAGGCAAACTTATATCGCTCCGGCTGGACGCTTCACCAGTCATTAAAAACGACTCACCCAAAAATGCGACCACAACATCCGCCTTTTTTGCTGCATCAACAGCGTCCTGGATCATAAATTCAGGCTTTTTGCTGTCCAATACAATATCGGCGCCATCCTTATTGAGCTTATTTATCAGGGCTACATCTTCCAGCAAATTTGCGCCTTTTGTATAGGTAAATTTATTATTCGGGTATTGTGCTTGTACCGACTCCCAAAAACTAATCGATTTCTTCCAATCCCCGGCGCCGCTCCAATTGCCTATCAGATTACGATGATCCTGAACCCATGGGCCTATAAAAGCAATCTTTTTATCGGGATTTAATGGCAGCACATTATTTTGATTTTTTAATAACACAATACTTTCTTCCCCAGCCTTTTTTGCCAATTGCATCTTATCGGCACTCATCATTTCCTTTGCGGGCCTGTCTTCATTTACATAGCGATAGGGGTCATCAAATAAGCCCAATTTATATTTGGCTTCAAGTATCCTGCGGCAAGCCTGGTCGATATAGAAGACGTCCAGTTTTTTATCATTCACCAATTGCTTAAGCTGGTTAAGAAATATTTCGCTTACCATATCCATATCCACGCCTGCGGTAAGCGAAAGTTTGCCTACAGTTGCGTCATCACCCAGGCCATGCTTCGTTAATTCCATTATGCCGGTATAATCGGATGATACCATACCGTTAAAACCCCATTTTTTTCTGAGCAAGTCTGTCAGCAGCCATTTATTGGCAGTCGCCGGTACCCCATTTATTTCGTTAAAAGAACTCATTACTGAACCCGCGCCCGCGTCAATTGCCGCCTTGTAGGGTGGTAGGTAAGTTTCAAACATTCTCCGCTCGCTCATGTCAACGGTGTTGTAATCACGCCCCGCCTCAACGGCGCCATATAAGGCAAAGTGTTTTACGCAAGCTAATACTGTGTTATTTCTTGACAAATCATGGTCCTGATAGCCGTTAACCATTGCTTTTGCAACCTGCGATCCTAACCACGGGTCTTCGCCGGCTCCCTCCGAAACCCGGCCCCAGCGCGGATCGCGGGTTATATCAACCATCGGTGAAAAAACCCAATTAATCCCATCGGCCGTTGCTTCCTCGGCTGCCGCACGGGCAGTTTGTTGTATTAATTGCAAATCCCAACTGGATGACAAACCTAACGGGATTGGGAAAATTGTTCTATGACCATGTATCACATCATATCCAAAAAGCAAAGGAATTTTTAAGCGTGACTTTTTTACTGCGATGTCCTGCAGTTTACGAACAGCTGCAGGCGTATAGGTATTAAACACACCACCTACTAAACCCTTCTCAATTTTTCCTTCAACCCCCTGGCTAAGTATAGGACCGGTAACGTCGAACCCAATTGATGGTAAATTTAACTGGCCTATCTTTTCATCAAGGGTCATTTTACTCATCAACTTCTTGATAAAAATGTCCATTTTGGCAGTTTTGGATGATTGGGCCAAAACTGTTGTGCTTAAAAAAAGGGCTGTGCATATAAGGGTTATCCGGCGCATATTCATGGTAACTGTATCCTTGTGGTTATTGATTAGTTTAGATTTGAAGTTTTAAAATCAAGCTTTTTAAGGCCGTTTTGTATTTCGGGGCAGCTCATAAACAGGTTCCACAACAAGCCCGAGCGATAATTTTCTATCATCACAATAATAGGCCCCTCGTCAATAGCGAGGTACGATTTTGCATACCAGTTATTTGATTCGCTAAAAGCATCGGTAAAACCGTATTCGCCCCATATCTTATCCCCCAAATCTTCATAAAAGTGACGCAGCGCCAGCATTGAATATTTTGGTGTATAAGGGAATGCAGATAATGCAGCTGTGGGTGATATTACGCCCAGATCGTTAGTTGGTGAAAAGGCGTTATAGCCTTTAAAGCCGTCGCTGGCGGTAAGGCCCCAGCAGTTTTCGCCGTAGCCTTTAAATTTCTTAGGATTATCAACGCAATAATCATGATTGATTAGGGTATGACTGGTATTTTGCTCCCAGTAATCTGCATACCTGTCTTTTAATCCTTTAGGATTAAGACCCAGGAAGGAATATTGCGAAAAGAAAAGCGGACCGCCATAGTCAAATCCTAAAGGCAATACGTGGCCATAAAATGTTTTGCCGTTTTTAAAGAAATCGCTTTGCGACCAGCCCCGATGGTAAACATCGGCGCTAACAGAATACTTGTCGGCAGATGCTGCCAGTATGTAAGTGATCAGGCATTCGTTAAACCCGCGTATTGGAAAATTCATGACCCACCCATTATTTGGCGACCAGTGCCAATACAAATTGTCCCTGCCATCGCGCGTAAACCAGTTCCACTCAATATCGTTCCACATTTGATTGATCCTTGCTCTGATCTGTTTTTCTTTAGGGTCGTCGGCAGAAAAGTATTGCCGGGCGCACAACAATCCCTCGAAAAGATAAGATGTTTCTACCAAGTCGGCACCATCATCTTTACGCCCAAATGGAATAGTTTTACCCGTTTCACCATTCATCCAGTGCGGAAATACACCATGATAGGAATCAGCCTTATCTAAAAATTCGACTATTTTAAGTACTCTGTTAACTGCCTGTTCATGACCTATCCATTTTCTATGATCAGCAACTATTATCGCCATAATGCCAAACCCAGAGCCGCCTATGGTTACTGTTTCGTGACCATAATTATAAGCCACGTTGCTGCGTTCGCGGGCAAGTC
>Ga0206797_1040_pt1 | contig 31664 bp, 30 predicted proteins | sample Alteio_BWOrgCont_69_FD_152894 | JGI IMG/M metagenome (GOLD analysis project Ga0206797, IMG submission 152894) | Enriched cells from forest soil in Barre Woods Harvard Forest LTER site, Petersham, Massachusetts, United States -... | ecosystem: Environmental > Terrestrial > Soil > Temperate forest >...
GTACCTCTTGTGGATCTTCATCTGCCAATACTACCTTACGGGTAAGCAACTCGGCCTGGTTAGTGGTTATATATACCAGGTGCTGGTTAACCAGCGGGCCTATTAACCTGTCATTTGGGTACTTTTTAATAATCTGCAGCAAACTGTCCTTAAAGGGTGTTACCGTTTCATTGTGGCCCTCGGCAATTGTTTGCAAATAACTTAATTGGGCAGCATATTTATTGTCGGGATATTTCTTTATTAATTCGGGCACCTCGGTAATAACATCCTTATATTTTTTGTGTACATAATGATCAAAAACCTTATTGTAAACCCCGGCGAATGCAGCGTCCTTATCGTCAAGCTTCTTTGCGAAATCAGGATCTGAAATTATTTTAGCGAATGGGGTATCCGCATAATTTTTCAGCAATATGTTTTTATACATGTCAGATTTGGCTGGATCCAGATCGCTGTATAGCCTGTATAGATTGTAATAGATGGCCGGCTTATTCGGATCGTTGGGAAAGCGGCGCAAAATCAATTCGTAAATAGCTATTGCCTCTTTTTTATCGCCCAAAATATCCCTGTAAAAGTTTCCGATATCTATGTAGGCATTATAAATACGGATGTTAGACTGCGCAACCATAGCAGCGGTAAGCGGGAGTCCCCTGGTAAGCTCTTGCCTGTAACTCCCGGCAGTATTCGCATTTTTTGTATTGGTCTGCAGCTGCCCTACCGGCGCGTCAGGATCATTAGCCTGTATAGAATTTGAGGTATTGTTGGTGATGTCGCTGCCCGAACGGTCGCTGCGCCGCCAGTTGTCTTCCAGTTTACGATTGCCCCATTTGCGCTTGAAATCTGAAAAACCCTGGCTTACCGCATTGGTATTATAAAAATAAAAAGAGCTGTTTCCACCCGACGAGCCAGCCTGCGGACTTGGGCCAAAGCTGGCTGCGTTATTCGCGGCAGCATTTGCCAGGGCCTGCTGCTGTAAGATGCGGTCGCTAACCATTTTATCAATAAGCGCCGCTCTTGTTTTTTCATCCATCTTTGCCAGAGCCTGTAAGGTATCCTCGCGGGCGATGATCTGCAGTCGGTCTGCCAGTAACTGAAGGTTATTACTTAATTTTTGGATCCCCTGGTAACCAGGGTAATTTACCGGCAAGCTGGTTAATGTGCTGTCGTAATATTTTTTTGCGGTTAAATAATCGGCTTTAATTTTAAAATTTATCTCAGCCAGCCGCAGATAAGAAAGTCCTTTTTGATTTTGATTTTTTTGACTGTAGCGTACCGATAAATTATAGCTTTTTACAGCCTCGCCAATATCCTTGTTGCCCATTTGGATCTGGGCAATCTGGTAATATATCTGGTCCTTAAATTCCTTGTTATTTGGATCCTTCAATAAGCCCCGCAGCCGGTCGATCCTGCTTATTTTAACGCCATTCTGCATGTCTTCAATACGGATCCGGTTCAGGCTTGCGTTAAAAGCCATTTCAAATGATACATTGCTTTTGGAAATCTGGCTATAATTTTTAATTGCCTCTGCCGATTTTTGATTTAGCTCCTGTAATTGGGCCAAAATAAATGTCCACCGCAGCCGCTGCATTTTATTTTTGCAATAGCGTACAGCCTTTGCGGCCATTTCCTCACCATCAACGTACTCCTGCGCGTCAATATCATATTGCAATTTGGTAGCAAAAATGTCTGCCGGTGGTCTTTTCTTGGGGTTAATCGTCTTTTCGGCGGAATCGATAACCAGCTTTGCAGCAGGCAACTGGTCCAAATACATTAAGGAACGTGCTTTCCAGGTTAAGGCTTCCTGCTGCAAGTCAAGCCGCTTTGGAAACGAGCGTGTCACATAACTGAAAAATTCAACTGCGTTGTAATAATTGGCATTCAGGTAATTTACTTTTCCCAAGACAAGATAAGCGTCGCCAATGTAATGGCTCTGTTCCTTAATATTAATAATCGTGTTTGCTTTCGCGGCTGCCGCATCCAGGTCTTTATCGGGAGCGGTGGTTTTGGCGGTGGTGTCCTGGTAAACACTTAATATCTCATTGTAATTGTCAATAAAAGCGGTTGCGTAGGCTTCCTGCTTCTGCCGCAATATTTCTTTGGCGTTGAACAGGATATTATAGTGCGCAGTAAGATTTTGCATGCTGCGGTTAAAACCGCTTTCTTTTTGAAGTGCGCAACCTGCGATGATGACTATCAGCGCAAACAGCAGAAATTTAACTTGTTTTATTGCGGAAAATACAGAAACTCGCTCCAATTTGAACCAGGTTATAAATGCCGTGTAATTTACTAACAATTATGCCAATAGGATTAATAAATTTGCACATGGACAAAGACAAGCCGACCGGAGAGGACAACACCTCTAACAATTATATAAAATATAGCGGGATAGGTTTTCAGATGATAGCCATTATAGGCGCATTTACCTACGCAGGCTATAAGATTGATGAAAGCGCTCACCATGCTACTAAATGGGTAACAGCGGCACTTTCACTTACCGGTGTTTTTATATCTTTGTACATTGTTGTGAGATCCATAAAAAGTTGATCCCACTTCAAAAAATAAAAAATCCGGCTAATAATAATCCAGATAAACCCACAATTACCAAATGAAGATTTACCAGGCCATCCTATTTTTTTTATGGTTCTCCTTTATCATCGCTATCCCTCCGTACTGGCTTAAAAACAATGCCCACGCTGACCTGGTAATACCCGATTTTTGGCTTATTTTTAGTTTCCTGACGGCTTTAACTTTATTGGTAATTGTATCGATTTTGGTTGTACGGCAAATGTATCCTAATTTTTTTTCAGAAGCATTTATGGGCGCCACTGCGGTTAAAATACTGGCCTGTCTCATTTTTGTGCTGGTTTTTTTGAAGAAAAATAAGGTTGATAAGTACGTTTTTGTAGCCGATTTTTTTTACATATATTTCTTAAACACCGCCTTTGAAGTTTATATTTTGTTACGTACCTTGCGCATCAAAAAATTAAGGTAGAAAACCTCATTTAAATGAACAACGGCTCGATTTTGAAATCAAAAATTTTTAACATAACGCTAATTTGTGCGTTTTTTTTAACGCTGGGGGCATTTCCGACAAAAGTTTTTTCACAAGAAAAGGCAACAGGAGTTAAAGAAGAAAAGTTTGATGCAGGAAAAACCGCGATGGAACATATCGCCGACAAGCACGAATGGCATTTATTTGGCGAAAAGGTTGTTGTGGCCCTTCCCATTATCCTATACACCGACAAAGGTTTCGAGTTTTTCTCATCGGCCAATTTTAATCCTGAAGGCAATATTTACAAAGGCAAATATTACAACTATAGCCTGGTGCATGATAAGGTGAAGGCTGTTGACCAGGCAGGTAACGTTGATGATGCAGCCACTAAAAAAGTATGGGATTTTTCCATCACTCAAAATATTGCCGGCATGTGGCTTTCGGGACTTGTTTTGATATTTGTATTCCTTAGCGCAGCTTCAGCCTATAAAAAACGTGTTGGCAAAGCCCCGAAGGGTTTGCAATCGTTTGTTGAGCCAATTGTTCTTTTTATAAGGGACGATGTGGCCCGGCCTAACATCGGCATAAAATATGAGCGGTTTATGCCGCTGCTGCTTACCGTTTTCTTTTTTATTTTGATAAATAACTTTTTTGGGATGATCCCGTTTTTTCCGGGCGGTTATAACCTGACCGGTAATATAGCGGTAACTTTTACACTGGCATTTATCATATTCCTTGTAATCAACCTTAATGGTAATAAGCATTACTGGAAGCACATTTTTTCGCCCAATCCGTGGTGGCTATTCCCAATTATGATACCGGTTGAAATTGTGGGCATATTTTCGAAGCCAATCGCTTTGATGATTCGTTTGTTTGCAAACATGCTTGCAGGCCACATTGTTATCATAAGTTTGATTTCGCTCATATTTATATTTAATACCATATGGATGGCGCCCGTTTCGGTTGGGTTTGCGCTGTTCATTGATGTAATTGAGGTACTGGTGGTTTTCCTGCAGGCTTATGTATTTACAATACTATCGGCCCTTTTTATCGGCATGGCTGTTCAGGAACACGATGAAACGCACCAGGAAGTAATTTAAAAATTAATTATCTATATATACACTTAAAACAATAAACAATGAGTCCTTACGGTCCTATCGGTGCAGGGTTTGCTGCAATTGGTGCTGGCATTGGCATCGGCCAAATTGGTGGCAAAGCTGTTGAAGCTATTGCACGTCAGCCTGAAGCAATCTCTAAAATTCAAACTAACATGATCATCGCTGCAGCCCTTGTTGAAGGTGTTGCTTTGTTTGCCGTGGTAGTGGCTTTGCTCTAATTTTTATTAGGCAACGGAAAAACAAAACATCCCGGAGCGGTTGGCTCCGGGAATGTTTTAAAAATATGTTTATAAAGTATAAGAAATATAACAAGTAATAAAATGGACTTAGTAAGCCCCAATCCAGGTTTGATCCTTTGGACCGCCATAACCTTTTTGATCCTCCTGTTTATTTTGAAAAAATATGCATGGAAGCCGATCTTAAAAGCGGTAACAGATCGTGAAAACTCCATCGAATCTGCGCTGTTAAAAGCAGATGCCGTAAGGGAAGAAATGGCTCGTTTAACAAACGAAAACGAAGCTTTATTAAAACAAGCCCGTGCCGAGCGTGATGCTATCTTATCAGAAGCGACGAAGGTGAAAAATCAGATCATTTTCGAGGCGAAAGATGCAGCACAAAAAGAGGGTGCAAAAATGATCGATAAAGCACGCGCCGAAATTAACAACCAGAAATTGATAGCTATTGCCGACGTTAAAAACCAGGTTGCTTCACTTTCGCTTGAAATTGCTGAAAAAGTTTTGCGTAAGCAATTTGAAGATCAGAAAAAACAAGACGAACTGGTTAAAGAATTATTAAAGGAAGTAAAGCTTAGCTAATTTTAGAACTACGAATTACGATTTTAGATTTTGAAAATCAAGCAATCGTAAATCGTAAATCGCAATTCGTAAATAAATAACGCATGTCAGAATTAACAGTAGCAGCCAGGTACGCCAAATCATTGATTGATCTTGCACAGGAACAAAACCTGGTGGAAGAGATCAGGGAAGATATGGGCCTTTTCCTGCATACTTTAAAAGCAAACTCGCAGTTAAAGGCGGTTTTGGCTAATCCTATAGTACCCCACATAAAAAAGCTACATATACTCGAAGAGATATTTTCTGCCAGGGTTACCAAAATGAGTCTTGCGTTCTTTAAGATCATGATCAATAAGGGCCGTGGCGAGGTTTTATATTTTACCGCGCAGGAGTTTATTAACTTGTACGATATCAAAAAGCATATTGTACGTGCTCACGTGGTATCAGCAACCACTTTATCTGAAGCAAACAAACAAACGATGATTGCGGAGATAAAAGAAGCTACCGGCGGCACGGTAATATTAGATGCAAAAACAGACTCTGATTTAATCGGTGGTTTTGTATTAACCGTTGGCGACAGGCAGGTAGATACCAGCATTGCAAGCAATTTAAATAAATTGAAAAAGGAATTCGCCCAAAGGGTTATTTCCAATTAAACATTAAAATTCTAAATAAAATTTAAAAAATGGTAGAGGTAAGACCAGATGAGGTATCGGCCATATTGCGTCAGCAATTAGCAGGCTTCAAGTCAGAATCTGAATTAGAAGAAGTGGGTACCGTACTCCAGGTGGGTGATGGTATTGCACGCGTTTATGGTTTAACAAAAGTACAATCAGGAGAATTGGTTGAATTTGGTACCGGCTTACAGGGTATCGTACTTAACCTTGAAGAAGATAACGTGGGTGTTGTATTGTTAGGTAAGTCAGACGATATAAAAGAAGGTGATACCGTTAAGCGTACAAAAAGGATCGCGTCTATTCACGTTGGCGAAGGCATGCTTGGCCGCGTAGTTGACACACTTGGAACCCCAATCGACGGTAAAGGACCGATAAGCGGTAAAACTTACGAAATGCCTTTGGAGCGTAAAGCGCCGGGTGTTATCTATCGCCAGCCGGTAACCGAACCATTGCAAACAGGTATAAAAGCTATTGATGCGATGATCCCTATCGGCCGCGGACAACGTGAGCTGGTGATCGGCGACCGCCAGACAGGTAAAACTGCTGTTTGTATCGATACCATTATCAATCAGAAAGAATTTTACGAAGCCGGCAAACCGGTAATATGTATATATGTGGCCTGCGGACAAAAAGCCTCAACGGTTGCAAACATTGTTCGCACGCTTGAAGAAAACGGCGCTATGCCTTTTTCTATCATCGTTGCTGCAAATGCTTCCGACTCTGCTACCATGCAGTTCTTTGCGCCATTCGCAGGGGCTGCTATCGGCGAGTACTTCCGCGATACAGGTCGCCCCGCTTTGATCATTTATGATGATCTTTCAAAACAAGCGGTTGCTTATCGCGAGGTGTCGTTATTATTACGCCGTCCACCAGGTCGCGAGGCTTATCCGGGTGATGTGTTTTACCTGCACAGCCGCTTATTAGAGCGTGCCGCTAAAATAAACCAGAACGACTCTATAGCCCAGGCTATGAATGACCTTCCGGAATCTATCAGGGGCATCGTGAAGGGCGGTGGTTCATTAACTGCTTTACCGATAATCGAAACACAAGCAGGCGACGTATCGGCTTATATCCCAACCAACGTAATCTCTATTACCGACGGACAGATATTTTTGGAATCGAACTTGTTTAATGCAGGTGTTCGCCCAGCCATCAACGTAGGTATTTCGGTATCACGTGTGGGTGGTAACGCGCAGATCAAATCGATGAAAAAGGTTGCCGGTACGTTGAAGCTCGACCAGGCTCAATACCGTGAGCTGGAAGCTTTCTCGAAATTTGGATCTGACCTTGATGCATCAACAAAAAATGTACTTGATAAAGGTGCGCGTAATGTTGAAGTATTGAAACAAGGACAATATTCGCCGGTAACGGTTGAAAAGCAGGTAGCAGTTATATACTTAGGTACAAAAAACCTGATGCGTAACGTACCGGTAAATAAAATACGGGAGTTTGAAGCCGAGTATACCAGCCAGTTAGAAGCACGTCATCCTGAAACTTTAGCTGCCCTTAAAGCAGGTAAATTTGATGACCAGATAACCGGCGTACTGGAAACAGTAGCAAAAGAAATGACGGGAAAGTACTAATTAAATGTGCGGATGTGCGGATGTGCAAATGTGCAGATCAGTATTACCCCCACTTTTTTTATTAAATTTCAAATGTTCACATTATGTACACATTTGAAATTTGCACATAATTATTAAACATGCAGGCATCATTTGCACATCTGCACATTTGAAATTTGCACATTCGATAAATGGCTAATTTAAAAGAAGTAAGAAACAGGATAAAATCAGTAACCTCAACGCAGCAGATCACCAAGGCTATGAAAATGGTCTCGGCGGCTAAGCTGAAGAGGGCTACTAACGCTATTGTACAGTTACGCCCTTATGCTATTAAGCTGAAAGAGTTGCTGGCAAACCTGTCCGCGAGCTTGGAAGACGGATCGTCTCCCTTTTTGGCGGATCGCGAACCAAATAAAGTATTGATCATTGTTGTATCATCCAACCGCGGTTTGGCGGGCGCTTTCAATGCGAACGTTATTAAAATGGCCAATAACCTGATTGCTGAAAAATATATAGAGCAATATAGGGCTGGTAACGTTTCTATAGTTGCCATCGGTAAAAAGAGCCAGGAGTATTATCAAAGGCGTAAATACAACGTGATTGGCAACAATAACGATCTTTACCTTGACCTTAACTTCATCAATGCTTCAAAAATTACCGAAAGCATCATGGAGGGATTTTTGAAAGGCGAGTACGATCGCGTGGAACTGGTTTATAACCAATTTAAAAATGCGGCTGTGCAGATTTTAGTTGCCGAGCAACTAATACCCGTTCCGAAAACCGAAACTCCAAAAGATGTTAAAGCCACCCAGATCGATTATATACTTGAGCCATCGCAGGAGCAAATAGTTGAGCAGCTGATACCGAAAAACATAAAGATCCAGCTTTACAAAGCTGTATTAGATTCCAATGCGTCTGAACATGGCGCACGTATGACTGCAATGGACAAGGCGACCGACAATGCGGGCGAATTATTAAAAGCGCTTAAATTATCATACAACCAGGCACGTCAGGCGGCAATCACCACCGAGCTTACCGAAATTGTGAGCGGTGCTGCAGCTCTGTCTGGAAGCTAAATAGTCCGCGTCCGAAAAATATATATCCTCTCCTTTGGAGAGGACTTTTTTTTGTCATTTTTCCGCGCCAGTAAGCCATAGCCACCGGGCAAGTCTAGTAAATTCGAAATCGTAATTCCGAAATTCCTCCCATCTATGTATTATTCTTAGTAAGTTTGTATTATTAAATTATTTTAGTTTAATGACAACTACGGAAAATAATTTTGAGGAACTGCTCGAAAAGCACCATCTGAAGAAAACAGGGCCACGATTAAAAGTGTTGTCGATGTTGTCGGCTAAAAATGTGGCTACGTCACAACCCGACCTGGAAAATGTGATGGAAGATATCGACCGTGTTACCTTGTACCGTATATTGAATGCATTCGAAGAAAAAGGGATCATTCATAAGGTATTTGATTTAAACGGCACGGCCAATTATGCCATGTGTTCGTCTGATTGCGGCGAAGATCACCACCATGACGAGCACCTCCATTTTAATTGCACAGGCTGCAATAATGTGTATTGCCTGGACGATCTCGATTTACCTCCTATAAAACTCCCCAGCGGCTTTAAATCTGAAGGCTTTACCTTGTACGCCACCGGGTTGTGCCCAAAATGCAGCAGCACTACTGAAAAAAAATAGATTGAAACAATTTATTTAATATGCTCTTTTCTATTTGATGACTAAAACCAGGAAAAATATAAAAACACGTACCATTTGCGTTGTGCTCTTATATTTTATAATTACATCTTTTACCGGCGGTAGTGCCCCGGCTGATGCACCGTTTAAGTTTAAAACAATTGTTATTGATGCAGGTCATGGCGGAAAGGATCCCGGCGCACACGGCTCTTATTCATTAGAAAAGAATGTGGCTTTGGCCATTGCAAAAAAGGTACAGCGCCTGATTAAAAAAAAAATGGAAGGTATAAACGTGATCATGACGCGCAGTACTGACCGGTTTGTTGAATTAAACAAGCGGTCAGAAATCGCCAATGAACATCATGCCAACCTGTTTGTTTCCATCCATTGCAATTCCACGCCCGAAGAAAGTTCACATTCCGAAAAAGGTGTATTGCTTTTAGTTTACGGTTTTCACCGGAAGCAGGAACAAATGGAAGCATTAAGAGAAAACGCCTCTATTTATATCGAAAAAGATTACAAAAAAAACTACGGCGGGTACAGCGAAAAGGACCCTACCGCGTTAATTGTTTTAAATGCTTTTATGCAAAAATACCGCCGTCAAAGCATTTTATTCGGTGAGATACTTAACAGAGAGTTTGTCGATAATGACGGCCGCAAAAGCCGGGGTGTTAAAGAGCAGGGAGTTTTGGTTTTGGCGCACAGCGCAATGCCCGCCGTATTGGTTGAAACCGGCTATATTAATAATGTTAAAGAGGAAAAGTACTTAAATTCGGAAGCGGGACAGAATGAAATAGCCGCGTCGATCGTGCGTTCTATCGAGACGTATCGTAAAGACATTAAATAAAGAAGGATAAATTTGGAGTAAGCTTATCCTTCATCACTATCAAAATATTAAATTTATACCATGAAAAAATTTACAGTTGCATTTATCATTTTTGTTGGACTTGCAGGAACAGCCGCGGCGCAGCAAAAATTTTCAATGGCAGAGTTCACCAAAAATTTAGGGAAAACAGGTACCCTTTGCGATACCGTTTATTCAGTACACATCGTGAGCGATACGCTTACCCTGTTAAACCTCGGTGGTCCCTATCCTAAACAAAAGTATACTGTTGCTGTAAAAGGAAATAAGATCACCTTAGATTGGTCAACACTAAAAGGCAAACCGCTTTGTGTAACCGGGGTTTTTGAATTATTTAAAGAACGGCCCGAAATAGAGATAGCCCAGCCCGAGCAGATTAATGCGAAGCAGCAGTAGGTTTAATTGACCAGTTTGCGTTTCTCAATTTCCAGGTGTTGCCGCTTAAATGAGCAATACCAGTAAAATAGCCGTTAACGGGTAATATCTTTCCTGTCGGATCCGTAAGCTCCTCGTGAAAACCAGCGGCTACTGAGGCAAGCTTGGCGGTTAACGCTTCAATTCTAACATTAGTGAACTGAAGGTGTATATGAGGGATGGTTTTCACCAACGTATTTGTAATAAATGCTTTAGCCGCATCATAGTCCTGAAAAACCAGGCTGCCATCGGAAACCATAAAAAAATCGGGAGAATCGTCAAAATAATCCAGCCATGCTATTGGCCCTTTACCTGAAACGTCCCGTTGAATATTCGTCATCATATCGGCTGCGGCACTTTTTACCACGGCACGATTGACAGCAGCTGACTGTTTAGGATTACTCTTACAGGCAACCATCAGGCTACCGGCTGCTAACAGCAAAAAGCCGTTTTTAAAAACTTTTATAAATTGGCTCTTTTTCATCGGTTATCCAATTTATATTAAAGATAGAAAAAAAATCTGTCGACACTTCACAGCTTATCCCCAGGGAAATCGCCTTTAAAAACTTGCTTTTAGGTTTAGCCACGTCACAAATTCAGAAATGTATTTCCCTAAGTCCCAGCGGGACTTTTGGTTGGTAGAAAAGCATAAAAGGGCACGAGGCGTTCCCATAGGAACGCTTGGTGAACCCGATCATATTAATTCTACCAACGAAATGTGCCTAACGGCACATCCGAAAAACGAACAATAAGGCTAACAATTTTAAAGTGATTTCACCGGGTTTATGCCCAGTTAAAGTCAACCTCCCGGTTATTTAATTTCCATTTAGCAGGTAATGGATTGGTTAACCAGTCCAAAGGTTCACCGATTGGCTGTACCCCGGCTGCCATCGTGAAGCATCGTTTAATAAAAGCTTTTTGTTCAGCTCCCAGGGCATCCGGCTGCGCGGAGATGAACAAGGGCGCGCTGCTTTCGGCAAGCAGCTGCATCCATTGTTTGTTCTTCTCCCAGGGTACCTGTCCTGTCAAACCCACGCAATCGCCATCAGCCGCATAAAATGTTTGGTGCTGCGGCATACGGAACCCAAGCGTGTTTACGCCCATTTTGCGGGTTCGGTCCCATTCTTTACCGCTGGTGTCGTCCCCTACCCGGTTAAGCTCAAACAGCCCGGCAGAAAGATGACTCATCGTATTGCAGCCAATAAGGTACATATCACCTGCAGACTCCCGGATCGACCGGTATAAATGATTGATGATCTCGGCAGTAGTTTTACTTTTATCGCTAAAGCTCCAGCCGGGTATGGTAATACTATCTGTCATATCAAAACCCCACCGGCCGGTAATATCATCCGTACTGAAATCATGTTTTACCATTTCAAATCCCCATTGTTTGTAAATAGAGATGTTTCGTTTTATCCGTTCTATATTTTCGGGTATAGTAGGATCCAGCACGGGGGTTTTCGGATTATCCCTTCCTTTAATCATCGGCGCCAGTAAAGATGGCTTATCATTATAACTTGCACATAGAGGGCGCGTCCATAAACCGGGCCGCATACCCAGTTTAGCGATATCGTCAGCCATCACGTGCATATCTTTGAACTTTTCATTGGGGCGTGAAAAATCATCCTGCCAGCAGCAATCACCCGGCAGCAGCGGCGAGTAAGCGGCCCATCCCGCATCAATCACCGAAAATGGCCGGTTATTGGTATCTGTTACCAATTCGGCCATTAACGCCGTTTGTTCTTTTATAAGTTTTGGTGAATTATCGCCGTATGCATAATACCAGTCGTTTATTCCATAAACCGGCTGCTTTGGCAAACGGGGCTTTTCGCACATCAGTTTGCAAAATCGCGAGGCAGTTGCAAAAGGTGTTTCTGCAGCAGTACTTTGCGTGATGATAATGTCGGCGCCATGGAGTTTGCGAGCACCCAACTCAACACCAACGCCCGCGGAATGTGTGTCAAGCGTCAACTCAATATTAGCCGGGCTAACCGTCCACGAACAAAGGGCGTTACAGCCCGTTTTTACGCCAAAGCAGGCGGTTTGCATGCCGTCGTGCAATAACATGTACCAGGCGTTTTTAATGCCTGCAACTGGGGCTTTCCAGGCCGCGTCGCCATAAGTACGTTCCCAATGGTCCCCTAGAACTTTGGTGGCGGCCGATACGCCATGCTTCCATTTTAAGCGTACACCCTTTAACGCCAGCGAAGGCGACATTATATCTACTGCTTTTGCATTACCGCTTGTTGTTATGCTGACTTCAACATCATTATAAGTAAAAGACGAAGCGCCGGAAGGAATTAGTCTGATCCACCCTTTGTCAAATTGCGCCCAAACTTCCCCGGGAACGTTTATAAAATGGTTAGCTCCCCCGGCATAGGTGATCCTGCTAAATAAAAGGGAGGCCATACCAGTGGCAGATAGCTTTAAAAAGTGCCGTCGGTGCATAAGTTTAATTGGGTTTATTGCCGTGAAATTAAAAAATTAGCGGCAACAAACTTATAAAACACAAAAGATAAACGGCCGGGCAGGCGGCATGCCGCGATGAAATGTTCAGGATTTAACCTGGGCCTCAATGGCATTCAATAATTCTTCAACATCAAAGGGCTTAGGCAAAACATCATCCGCGCAAACTTGCTTAATGGTTTGGGTTACTTTCGAGTGGGTCGACAATACAATTACGGGTATATGTTTTGTTTTTTCATTTACTTTCAGCTTGTTGCATATCTCTGTTCCAATTGTTGAGGGGGCAATAATATCCAATAATATGGCGTGAGGCTTATAGCGTTCGATATGATCAAAAATCCCAACTTCAGAACTCAGTGCTTTTACATCATAGCCGGCATCCTGCAACACATAGGTCACAATTTCAAGGATTGATCCATCCTTTTCCATTACCAATATCTTTTTCTTCATTTAATCAGGGAAATGTTTAAATATAAAAATTATTTAAACAAGACGAAAATAATAGCAGTTAAATGGCATTAAAATGTCTTAAAATTAAAATTGTGCGAATGTTAATAAATATTTTAAACAAAGGAAACTTATGTTTGTTAAATTTAAGCCAGTGAATATGATATCTATTCATCAGATGATGGGATGAATCAAAACATAATACAAAGAAAATCATTGGCAGAAGAAGTTGCCGGCAAATTACAGGGAAATATATTAAAAGGCGGTTATAAAGTAAATCAAAAATTGCCCGTCGAAGCAGAGCTGATGCGGAGTTTTGGCGTTGGCCGCTCAACCATACGCGAAGCGGTAAAAATATTAGTCAATTCGGGCTTTCTACGTGTACAACAAGGAGTTGGGACATTCATCAAGGACACAACCGGAATAAATGAGCCACTGTTTCAGCGCCTGAAAAGGGCCGATATAAAAAACATCGACGAAGTGCGGCACCTGCTGGAGATGAAAATTGCCGAGAAGGCCGCAATGAACCGTACGGGTAACGACATATCAAAATTGGAATATTTTTTAAGCAAGAGAACCAAGGCTGCAAATGAGAACTTAATTGGCGAATGTATTGATGCGCATATAAATTTCTACCTCGTGCTGGCTGAGGCTTCTAAAAATGATATCCTGTCTGATCTGTATAAATTATTTGCAACCCAGCTAAAAACCGAACTGCTCGAGACGCATGAAGATACTACCTATTTCAAGGAAGCGCCCGATCACCATCACAAATTATTAGACAGCGTATTGAGGGAAGATCCGAAAAAAGCCTGGCATTGGAGTGCACGGATTACAGGCCATATTACTCAATAATCGTACGACGCTACAGCAAGTATAGGTGGCCTAAAACAAAGTTGCCTGGTATGATTTTACTTTCAATTCAGGCTGCTTGTAACCATCGGCAACGCCGATATGATATACAGAAGTTTCTTCAAAACGTGAAGCTATAATTATCTTCGTTTCTCCGGCGCAGCCATCAAATAATTCCTGTACAATTTTCGGATCGTTATTGTTTTTTGACAAGTGTGACAACAACAAATGGGTCATGAAAGACGGCTTATGAGTCATAAAAAGTGCAAGCGCCTGTTTGTTGGAAAGATGCCCTTGTCCGCCCCTTATCCTGCGTTTTAGGTGAAACGGGTAGCCGCCATTCTCCAGCATATCCTCATCATAGTTGGCCTCCAAAAACGCTGCATGGCACTGGCTGAAATGACGTATTAGATGATCACAGACAACACCGATATCTGTAAATACACCCACCTTAATATCCCGGCAGGCAACTATAAAACTGTGCGGATTGCTTGCGTCGTGAAACTTAGGGAATGCCGTAATATGCAGTTCGCCTATTACAATGGTTTGGAAAGCCGCAAAAGAAAACACTAAATGCTCTTCCAGGTATAACCCGCCGTTTTGTTGGGTTGGCGGTGTAACATAAACGGGTAATTGGTATTTTTTGGCAAGTATGGGGATGCCGCTGATATGATCCGAATGCTCATGCGATACAAAAATAGCCCGCACTTTATCCATAGAAAGGCCAAGCCTCCGCATCCGCTTTTCCGTTTCACGGCACGATATGCCAGCGTCAACAAGCACCGCTTCGTGTTCGTTACCTACATAATAACAATTACCGTTACTTCCCGAATTTAATGATGTAATGAATAGCGACATTGAGTTTACAAAGTAACCGCATTTTACCAGATTTTCAATTGAATCATTAAAAATCTAACAAGAAATACCATTCCGCAATGGGCATTCCGACTTCCGCATTAAAAAAATTCCGAAATCCGAAATTAAAAAAAGATATTTATCCATGGATTCAACAATAACTTTACCTGTACTTGATGCTGCCGAACTGCGGGTTCTTGGCTCGCTGATGGAAAAATGTAAAACCACGCCCGACTATTACCCGATGACCATTAACGGGCTAACCGCAGCCTGCAATCAAAAAACATCGCGAAAACCTGTGGTTCAATATGACGATGAAACGGTAGTACAGGCATTAAATACGCTTAAAAAACGCGGCCTCATATCAACCGCTACCGGTGGCTCGATAAGGAGCGTAAAATACAAGCATAATTTCGCCATTGTATTCCCCGTTTTGCCTAAAGAGGTGGCCATTATTTGTTTGTTGATGCTGCGCGGCCCGCAAACTCCCGGCGAGCTGAATACAAACTCAGGGCGGTTATATGAGTTTGACTCGATAGAGGATGTACAGGAGGTATTGGAAAGATTAAGCTCCCCCGAAATGCCTTTTTTAACGCAGTTGCCGCGGCGGCCGGGACAAAAAGAAGTTAGATACGCTCATTTGCTGAGCGGGACACCTGAAATTACCGAGGATGAATTTGATGATGCGCCGGCCAGAAACTCCGGAGGATTGGAAGCAAGGGTAACTAAACTGGAAAACGATCTTGCCTCATTACAGGAAGCGTTCGATAAACTGATGAAGGAACTCAGCTAGCAATCAAAAAAAGATAGAATATTAACTAAAACAATAATAAATAAAACCTACGCGTATATAATTTGTTGATAATCAAAACCAAATTTATATACCAATGAAAAAGATAGCATTAATAACAATGATCGCCTTGTCTGTTTATACCTTACAGGGCTGTAATAACGCGTCGAAAGATTCCAAAGAAACTGCCGACAGCACAAATAAAACAAAAGATACTACCAGTAATGTTGCGGCAACAGGCGGAATAGCGGTTAATGCTGATGATGCTAAATTCGCGACCACCGCAGCAAGCGGCGGCATGGCTGAAGTAGCTTTGGGGAAACTGGCGCAGCAAATCAGCACGAATACCCAAATAAAAAGTTTTGGCGCTATGATGGTAACCGACCATGGTAAGGCCAATGACGAATTAATGGCCATTGCAAAAACAAAGAATATCACGCTGCCTGCAACGATAGATGCCGATCATCAAAAGAAAATAGATGAATTGTCTAAAAAAACCGGGAAAGACTTTGATAAAGCGTATGTAGACGCAATGATTGAAGGGCATAAAAAGACCCTCGATTTGATGAATAACGAAGCAAAAAGTGGAGTGGACCCGGATTTAAAAGCATTTGCAGCTAAAACAGGACCAACCGTACAAACGCACCTCGACGCTATTAACCAGATACACAACAGCATGAAATAATTTATTGGGTTTCTAAAAGAGATTCTCAGACCTGCAAAGTTTTCAAAACCTTGCAGGTTTTTTAATTTATTACAGCTAAAATAATGAATTTACTTATAGAGGAAGAAGTACAAAGTACTATGCAGCTAACCGGCATTCAACCATTTCGATCAGGCAATTAATATCAAAAGGTTTATGCAGTATGTCGTCTGGGGCTCCTTTTTGTTCCAGCGATTGGTCAATGGATTCGTCGCCTGAGCAGATGATAACAGGCAGGTCCCTGGTAGTCCTGTTTAATTTTAATAATTGGCAAATCTCCATCCCGTCTATCCCCGGAAGTATGGCGTCTAATATCACAAGGTCAGGATGATTGGTTTTGATATTATTGAATACGTCGGTTCCGCTGGTTAATGAAAATACTTCATATCCGTTGTTTATTAAGATATAGCTCATTACGTCCAACATTAATTCATTGTCTTCAACTACTAAAATTTTCTTTTGCATCATCTTATTAATTAATGGTTAGATATCTTAACTGCGCAAAGGTTATGCCAAGATCAATAATGGGGCGTATAACCCATTAATAATCAGCCTTTGATATCCCGGATGGACACATTAACGCACTTTTGGATAAAATAAGCGACAATTAACTCGCAGGGTAAAAACGAAACGTCCCTGCCAATATTCAAAAAAGTAAGGTTACCCTGCTTTATTTTTCAATTCTTTTTCCTTGTCTTTTTCTTCGCTGCGCAATTCCCGTTTTTCCTGCCTTATCTGCTTCCGCGTTTTCCCTGCGGTATCGATAGAAAGCTCCTTTTTCTTTTCATCGTCTTTCAGCTTTTGTATTTGTGCTTCCAGCTTCTCCTTCGGGTCCATTACTTTTGTTTTTTCCTTGCCTGATGTTGTCTTTGCTTCTTCTTTTTTTGTAGTGGTATCATGCTTCCCAAATAAACGCTGGAAAAAAGAAGGTTTCTTTGGTGCCACAACAGGAGCAGCGTCGTCATCATCATTTTGCCGCAGCAGGCTATCTGCAACAGCGGTGTCAACAGGTGCAATTTCTTTACGGAGGCTCTCTTTTAAATGAACGTCGTAAAAGCCGTAACCGCTGCTGTCGCGCGCTGTCTGGCCCTTACCGGCCATCAGGTTCCCTATCAGGTTAAAATAATTTATCAGGCCGGGCCTAAGCGTGCCATCAGGTAAAAAAGCATAAAGCCCAGCCTTGGGGCCAGGAACAATCCGCGCCAGGTATATACTTTCACCCAGGGTGAGTTCTGATGGGGTTTTTCCAAAATAATAGCGTGAGGCTTCACCGATTCCATAAACATTCCGGCCCCACTCAATAATATTAAAATATACTTCCAGCATCCGGTCTTTCGTCAGGATCTGGTTGTTCTCTATCATCCATACAATCAATATCTCCTCAATCTTACGCGCCAGGGTCTTCTCCCGGCTCAAAAAGGCATTTTTAACCAGCTGCATCGAAATGGTACTCCCACCGCGCTTAAATTTTTTATCCTTAAAGTCGGTGGCCAGGGATTTTCGGATCGACTCCTCCACAAACCCATGATTGCTATAAAAGGATGGATCCTCGGCAGTCATCACAGCGTTGCGCAGATCGGGGGCTATTTGATTCAACTGCGTAAAATATGGATTTTTTGAACCTATGAAACGTGGCGGCATCGGCTTTCCCTTTTCATATGGTGTATAAACAAATTCGCTGTTTAATTTAGTGAGATTGGTTTTACCGTACTTTACGATTCTGAAATGATCTTTATCCAGCCGCGAATCAAATTGCACATCATCAGGATGGGCGGTGTTCAGAAAAATATTGAGGTTATAACTCAATTTGCCAGCAACCTGCATTCCTTCCAGTGATTCGAACATGCCACCTGGAAACGAATCAAAAATATCCTGTGCATCCAGCCAGCCTGTATTTAACTTTAGCTCGTAAATTTTTACCGGGTTAAGCGTGTATTTAACATAAGGGTTGGCCGTTATTTTTTTAAGATGAATTACCGAAGAGCTATCAAGTGACACATAGTTTTCACCCACAAATACGTTTGCATCGATAGCTGCATTAGAAATGGTGATATCACTTGACGACAAGCCCGGGTGATTGATCAGTAAATTTCGCACACTCCACGAACCGTATATTCGTGTTTCGCCGCCGCTGTGCTCCACTTTGCTTAAACGGGTGCTGATGGTATCAAAATTCACTTTTAATTTAAACCGATTTTGAATAAACGGAATTTCAACCTTTCCTGCATCGGCATACAGCTTAACGGCAATGTCTTTATTGGATGGGTGCATACGGCCTTCAAAATGCCACGCGGCCGCACCGTCATTAACAATAATGGTTGATGTTAAATGGCCATTTTTTATGAGCGCAGTTTTGGTGAGCAGTTTTAAATTAGTGCTATCACCGATAAAGGTGAGCAGGAAGTTGTTAAGCGTAAGATTATCGGGGATTTTATAAAGAACCTGGTTGATCAAATTATTGGATAATTCAGAAAGATCAACTTTCGAATGCTCCGTGGTATCTTTTTTCTTTTTAAACAAAAAATCAAAATTCCTGATGTGATTAATATCCGTCAGGTTCAAATGGCCATTCTCAAGAATCACGTCGGCCAGCTTGATATCGCCGTAGATAAGCGGCAGTATTTTTACACTTACCTCGAACTTTTTGATGCTCAGCAAACTGTCCCGCTGCAGCGGCACTATGCTGATGTCGGTAAACGCTACAGTACTGAGGCCGGTAAAATGTGCCGAGCCGATTTTCAGGTCAAGGTTATAATCGCGCTTTGCTTTGAGCTGCGCTTTGGTAATGGCTTTCTGCAGCAGCGCCTCGCGCTTGGTATAGGCTATATAACCGCCGATTAACAGGATTACGATTAGGGAAGCAAGAACAATAAAAGCAATACGGACATACTTGGGGTTCACACGATGCATCGGCAGAAATTTATTCAAAACTAAACAAATCTTATCCGATACAAACGCTGCGACCGGCAAAATGTTTCCTTATCCGAAGCTGATAAATTTCTGCAAATACCAAAGAATATTTTTCCGCTCATAATCAGTTAGTTTCCTCCAAATTTGATCTTGCTTTATTAATAAAACATTGTTAGCTTTAACTAATAATTCCGACTAACTATACCTTAAGCATACATTGCTTTAAACCTGTAAATTTCACCGCTTTTATATTTTGCCGGGCAAACGGATTTGCAATATGCTTACATAAATCATTTTATTTACGCTAATTGTTTAATCATGCGCAAGATTTTTTTATTTCTTTCCCTATTGTCGCCGTTAACATGCTGTGCACAGTTTGCAGCATCCGCAGGCACAACCCCGGCCGATAGTATAGCGGCAAAAAAGGCGTTAAAAAAACTAGCCGGTTTTTATGGCAGCCACATCCAGGAACAGGCCTATCTTCAATTCGATAAGCCATATTATGCCGCCGGCGATACGATTTATTTTAAGGCTTATATAACCATTGGCGATCAGTATGCGCTGTCGGACATGAGCAGAATATTATATGCCGACCTGGTTGGCCCTGATAACCAGGTAAAAAAATCATTGACTTTGGGCATGGTGGCCGGAACGGCATGGGGCGACTTTGCCCTGGCCGATACTTTACCAAAAGGAAACTACAGGGTGCGAGCATACACCCGCTGGATGCTTAATGGCCAAACCGGCAATTATTTCGACAGGGTTATTCCCATTGGGTTGGCAGCCGGTAAAATATCTGAAGCGATGACCGGTGGGCAGCAAACCGCAAGCCAGGCCGACGTACAATTTATGCCGGAAGGCGGCACACTGGCAAGTGATGTTAAATCGAAAATTGCGTTTAAAGTAGTCGGAAACGATGGGTTGGGTGTAAATATAAAAGGCGAGGTAGTTGATAATCAAAACATCCAGGTTTGCACCTTTACTTCAGCGCACCTGGGCATGGGTTATTTTGACCTTTTTCCCGAGGAAGGCAAAACCTACCGCGCAAAAATAACCTATCCCAATGGTACAAAAAATACGTTTGCGTTGCCTACGCCTGATCCCAAAGGAATAAGTTTGGCTGTTGATAACGATTTTGCCGCCAATGCGATTATCAGGGTGGGAGCCGGTAAGGCCTTTTACGCGGCCAATAAAGATAAACATTTCACGGTGCTAATTTATTCGGGCGGTGAAGTTTCAACCTACATATGCACGCTGGATGCACGGCAAATTGTGTTTGGCGTTTCAAAGAAAAAGCTGCATACAGGTGTTGCAACCGTCACCATGTTTTCGGCGCTCGGCGAGCCACTGGCAGAACGCTTGATTTTCGTTCAGCATAACGACCAGCTTAACTTGAACATCAGCGCCGATAAAGCGGTATACGCCAAAAGAGGTAAGGTAAACCTGAAATTAAATGTAAAAGATAAAAATGCGATAGGAGCAATCGGCCAGTTTTCGGTGTCTGTTACCGACGAGAATTTAATACCTGTTGATGAAAATAAGGAAAACACTATCCTGACCGATCTGCTGTTAACTAACGATCTGAAAGGTTATGTTGAACAGCCCAACTATTATTTTGCCAATGTAAACGATAAAACTATCAGGGATCTGGACCTCGTAATGCTTACCCAGGGTTACCGCAAATTTCAATGGGAAAAAATATTAAAGGATAACTATCCGCCCATAACATTACAACCTGAAAAATCCCTCGAAATTAATGGCATTGCGAAATCGCTAAATGGCAAGCCACTGATAAATGGCAGGGTATCCCTTTTTCAATTGGCCGGAGGCGGAATAATGAATGATACTACCGCGGATGACGGAAGTTTTCATTTCAGAAACCTGGCTTTTATGGATTCTTCGCGCTTCATGTTAAAGGCTATGAGTGCCAAATCAAGAACTAATACCAGCATCACTTATGTTAACAGCCCGCAGCCTGCGCCGACTATGGCCGATACAAACCTGGTCTATGAGCTGGCTGACTTAAACAGCCCCCCGCAAGCCTACCTCGAGAACAGCCGACAACGGCAGGAAGACCTGTCAAAATATGGACAACTTAGCGGCATCGTATTAAAAACGGTAAAAATAAATGGTCAGGCCTACAAATCCTCAAACCTGGGAGGAGCAGGTTACGCCGATCAGGTAATAACCCGGGATAAGTTTCCCAATAGCGGCGGCGTATTCTCACAGCAGTTTAACGGCCGTTTGATGGGAGTAAAATTTGTTGGGGACGAAGGCAACAAAAATCCCTATCTGATGATACCCCGGACACTATCACGAAAGAATGTACCGATGCTGGTTGTTTTAGATGGTGTAGAAGAAATGTCATTACCGACCGATTCGACCGGTGTGAGTACAGGTATCAGCCTTGACGGACTGGTTGACGTAAACGATATTGAAACGGTAGAAGTTTTGACTTCAGCAGCCACCGAAAATGCCTACGGCATGAGCGGTGGCTCGGGCGTTTTGGTAATTACCACCCGCCGCGGGGATGATAAGGATCCCCTGCCGTCGGCAACCGGCCTTTTAACTATTAGACCGAGGGGATTTTATAAGGCGCGCGAATTTTATTCGCCGAAATACGACCACGCCACCACCGGCTTTCAGCGGAAGGACCTCCGATCCACTATATACTGGAAACCTCAACTGGTGACCGATAAAGACGGCAACGCCTCGTTTGATTATTACAACGCTGATGGCACAGGCAGCTATCGCGTAGTTGTTGAAGGAATGGATTATAACGGCAACCTAGGCAGGCAAGTTTTCCATTATAAAGTAGAGTAAGCCCGCAGGTTACCCAATATTATTTTGCAACGCTGAAATGATATATTCCTGAGCCCACATTTACAGTCACATAACCGTTTACAGGTTCACCTGCTTTAAGTTGCGGCATGGTTGTTATCGCCTTGCCGCTCTCCAATACATTACTGCCGTTATTTGCGGGAATGTAGACTGTAGCCGTAGTGTTTGCTGGAATTTCAACATCAAGCGAAAGATTGCCTCCGTCAATTTTCCAGTGTGAACTCACCTTCCCGTAATTTGTTTCATAATCTGCACTTGCACTTTGCAGGTTGCCCCCAATCACCGGCTTTATCACTATTTCTTTATACCCAGGGGCATCCTCCTTTGTATCAATTCCGGCTACAACCCGGTACATCCAGTCGCCGATAGCGCCATAAGCGTAATGGTTATAGGAATTCATGGAGGCGGCCTCAAATGTCCCGTCGGTACGAATACCGTCCCACCGCTCCCAAACGGTAGTTGCGCCCATTTTTACCGGATATAGCCACGATGGGTAAGTGTCCTGGAGCAACAGCTTGTAAGCCACATCGGCATGCCCGAAACGGCTTAATACGTGGCACAAATAAGGCGTGCCTAAAAAACCCGTGGTTAAATGGTTACTATACCGCTGAATATTATTAACCAGCCTTTCAGCTGCCTGCTGCCTTAAATTATCTGGCAGCATATCAAATTCCAATGCAAGTACATAGGCTGTTTGCGTGTCAGATGAAATAAGGCCATTTGGCGTTACATATTCTTTTAAATAGGCGCTCTTAATTTTGGCAAGCAATGCGGTATAATTCGCTTCGTCTTCTTTGTTACCTAATACTTTTGCCGCATTGATAACCAATTGTGTTGAGTACGCATAAAAGCACTGTGCTATTAAATATTTGCTGGTAATGGCGGAATTTCCGGAGTTATCATCGTTTACGCTATAAAAAAGCCAGTCGCCAAAGTGGAAGCCGGTATTCCAGAGATCATCTTTACTTTTATCCTGCATATATTTAACCCAGGCCCTCATGCTGCTGTACTGGTTCTCAAGAATCTGCTTATCGCCGTAGGCTAAATACATATTCCACGGAATAATGGTTGATACATCAGACCAACCGGTACTGCCGCCATTCTCGCCGCCGCCCCGCAAAACATCAGGAACAACAAACGGAACGCTGCCGCTGGCATATTGGTCGGCAGCAACATCTTTGAGCCACTTGGTAAAAAAGTTATGCACGTTCATGTTGAATGACGCCGTCCGCGAAAAAACCTGCGCATCTCCGGTCCAGCCCAAACGTTCGTCTCGTTGCGGACAATCGGTAGGCACATCTAAAAAATTACCTTTTTGCCCCCACTGAATGTTATGCTGTAGCTGGTTCAGGAGCGCATTTGAGCAGGAAAATGTCCCGGCTGTCTTCATATCTGAGTACAGCGTAATCGCCGTAAAATTGTCCGGTTTTAAATCACCCGGATAACCCTCCACTTTTATAAACCTGAACCCCTGCCAGGTAAACTGTGGCTCAAAGGTTTCTTCCCCGTCTCCGTTCAATATGTATATGTCCTGCGACCTTGCGGTGCGCAGGTTTTCCGTATAAAAGTTCCCTGCTTTATCAATCACCTCGGCGTGTGATATCTTTATGGTATCGCCTGCATGGCCCTTCACTTTCATCTGCACCCAGCCAACCAGGTTTTGTCCAAAATCAATCACCTGCTCGCCTTTCGGAGTTTTAAATATTTTAACTGGTTTAAAAGTTTCGTGCTTTTTAACCGGCTCGTTATAAGTGGCTACCAGAACATCCTTCGAAAAATCTTTTACCGATACGCCAAACCAGTTCTTATCGTCAAAATTGGCGGTCGACCAATTTCTTTGCTGCATCCTGTCGTCGATAGTGGCCCCGTAATATATTTCGGCAAACCTAACCGGCCCGGTTGACGACTTCCAGCTATCGTCTGATACGATGGTCTCTGTAGTTCCGTCAGTATAAGTAACCTCTAACTGAAACAGCAGTGCGATGTCCTTCCCATACAGGTTGGGTTTGGGGTTGTAACCAAAATGGCCCCGGTACCATCCGCTGCCAAGCTCGGCACCTACGGCGTTTTTTCCCTGCTTTATTAAATTGGAGACATCGTAAGCCTGGTATTGGAGCCGTTTATTATAGCTCGTCCACCCCGGCGTAAGAAAGGCGTCCCCTACCCTTTGACCGTTTATTTGCGCCTCGTACAAGCCGTGCGCAGTAATATAGGCTGTAGCCGATCTAATTTTTTTGGCTAACGAAAACTCCTTACGAAATAATGGGCTCGGCCGGTTGACGGAATCTTCAGCAAACCCGGGGGTTATCCATTTTGCCTTCCAGTCGGCAGCATTAAGCAGTCCCATTTGCCAGCTTGCCGGTTCGCTCCAATCAGACGCTTTGCCCGTATTATCCCATACCCTTACCTGCCAGTTATATTTTTGCCCCGATACCAGCGGCGTGCCCCCGTAAGAAACATACATCGACTGCCCGGACGTTACCTTGCCGGTTTTCCAAACACTATGCTTGTCCTTCGCCGAAATTACCCGCAGCTCGTAGGCGGTTTGCATCACGTCGCGCCTTTCGGCTGCATCCAACTGCCAGCTAAACCTGGGGTTAACGGCGTCAATACTGATCGGGTCGATTTTGTTTTCGGTTAGTAAATATTTAACCCGCAACTGTGCAAAACTGCATACAGCCAGCTGCATAGCAAAAATTAAAGCCAGGATCTTTCTCATGTTGGTTATCGGGTAATGGTATTCAGTATAATTGGTTGTACAATATAAAGAAAATAAAATTTGACCACCACAATTAAACTTGCGAAGTTTTTAAACGGCGAAGCCCTCAATGAGGCCATTGAAAAACAAACAATTCCGAATTAAACTTCGCAAGTTTTAATCTAACTGCCCACTGCAAACTGCTACTGCCCACTCACTATTCACCCCCAAGTATTTTATCATTCAAATGACACTACTTCCCCCCGTTTTAGTAAATTTGTGGTTGCGTTATGATTATCACCAAAGAACAAGTTTTACAAGCACTGGGCCATGTAGAGGAACCCGATCTGAAAAAGGACCTGGTTACCCTCAACATGATACAGGATATTGAAATTGAGGGCAATAAGGTTAGCTTTTCGGTTATCCTCACCACGCCGGCATGCCCGTTAAAGGCAATGATCGAGAATGCGTGTCGCAATGCTATCCTTCATTTTATAAGCAAGGAGGCCGAGGTGCATATTAATATGACATCGCGGGTCACCACGCAAAAAAATACGGGTGTTCCGGGTGTTAAAAATATAATTGCGGTGGCGTCGGGCAAAGGCGGCGTTGGGAAATCAACAGTTGCCGTGAACCTTGCCCTGGGGCTGGCGAAAACAGGGGCAAAAGTGGGTTTGATTGATGCTGATATTTACGGCCCTTCGATTCCCATTATGTTTGGTTTGGAAACCGCGCGCCCAAAAGCCAGCCAGGCTGATGGTAAAACCCGCATTGAGCCCATCGAAAAATATGGAATCAAGCTATTGTCCATAGGCTTTTTCACCGATCCTAACCAGCCCGTTCCGTGGCGCGGGCCAATGGTTTCAACTGCGGTTAAACAATTGTTCAACGATGCCGACTGGGGCGAGCTGGATTACCTGGTAGTCGATCTTCCTCCCGGCACCGGCGATATTCATATTACAGTTGCCCAAACCTTCCCGGTAACGGGTGCTGTAATTGTTACCACTCCGCAAAATGTGGCACTTGCCGATGCCAAAAAAGGAATTGGTATGTTTATGATGAATGCCATTAACGTGCCTATATTGGGGATAGTTGAAAACATGTCGTACTTTACGCCTGCCGAATTACCCGAAAACAAATACTATATTTTTGGCCATGGTGGCGGACAAAATCTTGCCGCACAGCTGGAAGTACCCTTTTTGGGAGAGATACCGCTGATAAAAAGCATCAGCGATTCGGGAGATTCCGGTATGCCAATTGTATTACAAGAGGGTGTTATGGCGAACGCTTTTATGGATATGGCGAAAAAAGTGGCGCAGCAGGTTGCTATCAGCAATGCTTTAGCTATAGATAAGGCCCACGAAAATGTTGTAAATATTTAATAACTTTACTTTATATAAATTAAAAAAATGAGTTTAATAGAGCGGGTGGAATCAGCATTGGATACTATTCGTCCGTATTTGTTAACGGATGGTGGTAATGTTTCGATTGAGGAGATCACTCCCGAAAATGTGGTCAGGCTGAAATTACTGGGCGCATGCGGATCGTGCCCGATGAGCATCATGACGCTGAAGGCCGGCATAGAGGAAGCCATCAAAAAGGCTGTGCCTGAAATTACCGGTATTGAGGCTATCAACCTCACAGATATTGACGATCCAAACGCAGTGCTGCCCGAAAACCTCCGGTAGTGTTAAGTTTTGTTAAATTGCCGCCCGGATTGCATCAATAAGCTATTTTTACTGAAATTTAAATTGTTTATATTTAAATCGCTAAAATAAAACAGCAAGCTGATTAGTAAATGAAGAAGTTAATTGGCCTATTATTTTTGTTTGCCGCAGCAACAGCCTTCGCCCAAAAGCAGGAAAGGCCATTGGTGCAGTTCACCGGTATTGTGCATAATGCCGATAGCGCCAGTGCTATTGTACCTTACGTAAGCATCATCAATTCTTCTTACCAAAACCAGGTTAATCTATCCAACTATAAAGGCTATTTTTCATTCGTTGTGCATGAGCAGGATACGATTCGTTTTTCGTGCGTAGGCTATGCGTCTATAACGGTTGTGATACCAGCAAATGTTGTTAGTAAAAGTTACACGATGCAGGTGATGCTTAAACCGCAAATCATTAATCTCCCGGTTTTTAAAGTTTTCCCATGGGCGACGACCGAGGAATTTCGCAGGGATTTTATCACCATGAAAATTGCCGACGATGACCTCGAAATAGCAAGGAAAAATATCAGCCGCTCGTCAATTATGGCTTTGGAACAAACATTACCCCGCGACGGCGCAGAAATGTTCAATTTCCAGGATTTTCATAACAATATCCTCAATTCTCATTCCATTACAAATCCTTTGTTGAATCCCTTCAACTGGGGAAGCCTTATCAAGGAAATATCTGATGGCGATAAAAGCAGGGGTGTGACGGGTAATTAGCGGCAACGTTTCAGAAAAATGCTTCCACTCCCGGGTAAAACAACCGACCCCCTTCTCTTTTGGTCTTACCGGCAATCTCACGGCGCCCGTTTCGAGGAACAGCCTGTCCCGATCCTTTCGGGAAAGTATCACTGCATATGCAAATCATGAACCCGAATTAACCTATATCTGGTTATATCTTTATTATACTAACTTTATCAGTTTTTCAAACAATGATCCGTCCGCTCAATTGCCGCGGGGCTAGTCCTTTTTGTCCTGATAGGAAACTATATACGTGTTAGACCATGGCTGACAGCAAGCATTGAAAGGTGCAAATATATACACCTTAAACCTGGTTAACTAACCGTCTAATTTGCGGCATCTCATGACTTTAATAATTAGCGGAGCTTTCCTGTATAGTAAACGCCAAAAAAATAGTAACTTCCGGTAAATCTTAATGCAATGAATTGGGGAATGTTTTTTGGAGGTATTGATATGATTATAGCTGCATTTTTACTACGTCGAATTGATATATGGGCTTATGGTAAGGATGGAGAAGAAAGAGATGATTATAATTTAATGCAAAAAGTCAAAGACAAATTCTTCAGCATACTTTTAATTATAGGAGGAGTGATAGTGATTTTTGTATCGTTTGCTCCGTAATAGAAATTCTATAATTATGTCAGACAAAAAACCCCAAGAAGCATCAAACATCTTCCATAGCATTATGAAAGCATCGGTAAGTAAAACAGCTACTGAAAAGATAGAAAAGCCAAAGGCGAAACCGAAACCTAAAAATAAACTGTGAATAATACTGTTTATGTAATAATAACGCTCTTAAAAGCGGCACTTATCATTATTGGTATGGTGTACTCATTTTTGAATTTTAAGTCGTGGCTAAAAACTAAAGATAGGGGTAAATTAAAAAAGGCTATAGTTTTATTCGGTATGGTAATCTTGTCAATAATAGTACTTACCGGAATAGAATTTATTATTGCACTTAGTTAGCCGCAAAAAATAACCCCTCGTGGTCTAACACGTATATAGTCTCCTCCTGATACAAAAAGTACCAAAAAAATCAAGACAGAAAAAAGCTTCAGCCCACAGGCCATACTCCCTGGCCCGCTTTTCTGTCAGGCCTTTACGCGCTTTTGTTTTTTGGATAATATAGAATGTGTGGGCATATCTTGAACCGAGATCGCGTCGGCATGTCGGTCTTAATCACGCGAAACTTCAAGCTAAATTCTCTCTTGTCTCCTGATTCTAAAAGTCCTATATCTGCTATTCAACGTCCCTTTTTAGCGGCTGGGAACTTCATCTTATATTCAACGTCAACTATTCCCTTCGAAATATCATTCAGCTTTTTCTCAATTAGCCGTTTGCGCAAGGGGCTTAGTTTATCCGTAAACAATTTACCTTCAATATGATCGTATTCATGTTGAATAACCCTTGCTGCCAAACCCGAAAATGTTTCGTCGTGATGTTTCCAGTTTTCATCGTAATAGGAGAGCCTGACGGTTGGTTTGCGGTAAACATCTTCCCGGATGTCGGGTATACTGAGACAGCCTTCATTAAAGGCCCATTCTTCACCCGATTCTTCTAAAATAGTGCCATTTAAAAATGCCCTTTTAAATCCTTTTAATTCAGGCTCGTCGTCTGCAAAAACGGATGCATCGATCACAAACAAACGCATCGAAATGCCAACCTGCGGTGCCGCTAAACCAACCCCACGGGCAGCGTACATGGTTTCGAACATATTGTCTATAAGTTCCTTGATATGGGGGTATTCATCCGGCTCAATGGCCGTCGCTTTTCTTCTCAAAACAGGGTCGCCGTATGCTACAATCGGGAATTTCATAGTGCAAAAATACAGGTTTATTATTTAGGCTCAAATAATAAGGTAATCATACTGTTATTATCAAAAATTTCGTTGCTGATTGCTAATAATTGTTCCGTTGTTACCGCATTAATTTTATCAAACAGCTGTGGCAGCGAGTCGACATAATTAAAATCGAGCAAACTTTTTGCCATCGAAATAATAAGGCTCATATGACTTTCTTCGGCCAAAGCTATCTGCCCTATAAACTTTTGTTTGGTTTGATGAAGCTGCAGGCTACCAAGTTTTTGATCACGTAATTTTTTTAGTTCCCGGTGTACCAATTTGGCAGCCTTCTCGGCTTTTTCACTATCGGTACCAAAATAAATAGAAAAAATGCCCGTATCAGTTAATGCGGTATAGTTCGATTCGATGGTATAGGCAATGCCATGTTTTTCCCGTATCTCCAGGTTTAACCGGCTGCTCATGCCCATGCCGCCCAGCAAATTATTCAGCAGCAGCAAGCCATGTTTATTCGCATGCGACGATGAATAAGCCTGGCCGCCTATAATGCAATGCGTTTGAGATATCGGCTTACTAAACCTATAAAGCCCGGTGACGTTCTTATCTGGTTTTAGCCTTTGTTTTTTTGCGTTGTTAACGGGTAAGGCGCCAAAATACTTTTCGGCCAGCCGGGTTATTTTCTTAAAATCATATTCGCCAAAAACAGCAAAAACCATTTCAGATGTATTGTTATTGGCCGCGATAAATTGTTTAATATCGTTTGTGTTCAATTTGGCAACAGTTTCCGGCGTGCCTAAAATATTTGCGCCTATCGGGTGTCCCTTAAATAGCAATTCCTCAAAATCATCTTGTATGGCTTCCTCGGGCTGATCAAGATACGACGCTATTTCATCCAATATTACCCCTCTTTCCTTTTCCTGCTCTTCTTCCGGAAAGGTGGAGTGGAACAAAATATCCTCGAACAGATCAATAGCACGCTCCAGGTGCTGTTTCAGAAAAGAGGCGTGGATACAGGTATATTCTTTGGTGGTATAAGCATTCAGATCGGCGCCGACCAGTTCCAGGCGGTTCAATATCTGGCTGGTATTGCGTTTTTCTGTTTCCTTGAACAACAAGTGCTCAATAAAATGAGCCAGGCCCTCCTGGTGTTCGGCCTCGTCCCTCGAGCCAGCATTGACGATAAAGCAGCAATGCGCTATGGCAGACGGCGCATGCTTGTGTAGTATCCTTATGCCGTTGGGTAAAGTGTGAACCTGGTAATCCGTCATGTGAGGCGCTAAGATAGTGTTTTTATGTATTGACAATAATCTCACGCTTTTTGTTAAATTTATCGCATGAAAATACAGTTAGCCGATTTAGCATTTGAACCCCTTATAAAAGCTAAAGCCATAGATGAGCGTGTAAAAGCTATGGGCCAGCAACTTAACGACGATTACCAGGATGTTGTGCCTGTGTTTATTGGCGTATTAAATGGCAGTTTCCTGTTTATTGCCGACCTGATTAAACAAATAGACATCCCCTGCGAAATTACTTTTACCAAACTGGCATCCTATTACGGCGGCACAAAAAGCAGCTTAAAAATAAGGGATGATATAGATTTTAGTGTTAATATTAAAGGCCGCGACGTATTGATTATTGAAGATATTGTTGATACCGGCAATACCGCGCATTATTTAATTGATAAGCTAAAATTACAGGAGCCTAATTCCATAAAGCTTTGTTCATTGCTGTTAAAGCCCGGCTCCCTTTTAAAGAAGATTGACGAGCTAAAATACGTAGGTTTCGAAATTGAAAACGAGTTTGTGGTAGGCTACGGCCTCGACTACAAAGAAATGGGCCGGCATTTAAAAGATATTTACAAGCGGGTAAAATAATTCACTACACCCCGGTGTGCCACTGTGCCACCTGGAGCAGATGAAACACCTGGCACACTTGGCACAGACGAGATTAAAAAATGTCGTTAGGGCGATTAGAACTACTTATAATACGGCGTATGTGCATCCGTAAATGTTCGTTCGGTATCTTCCCAGCCTTTATTAGCCTCGTTGCGGCCGTTGTTTAATTCGGTGTTCACCTGGTTAAAAGTATTAACACCATCATTCATATCACTCACAGCTTTGTTGTAGGTATCCACATCCGCCTGGGTGCGCTGGTTGTCTGATTTTGCTTCCATCGCGGTTTTAAGTTTGGTAAAATTCTCTTCTTTTAAAAAAAAGTCGGTAAGCTTGGGGGTTTCTGTTTGTGCTTCTTCCTTATAAAAATCGAGGGCCTGTTTGCAGGCCGCCGCCAGCGAACCGTCGTTATCATAATAATGCAGCGTATCCAGCACAGCCAGTCCTTCAATGGCATATTTGTTAAGCGCGCTCCTGAACTGCTCTATCTTGGTCACATTTTTTTGGTTAACCGCCTCGGTAAGCTGGTTGTCTTCCCAGTTGCATTTGTAAAACAACAGGTACACTTTGTTGCGGTATTTGCTCATCCTGTTGGATTCTTCCATCTTATTGCCAAGATCGGTTTCCTGCGAAACCAGGTTTACGCCGTACTTTGCAGCAAAGCTCTTTTCGGCTTTGTCCATTCTTTTGATGGCCACCTGCAAGGTATCATCTGTCGCCTGCTGCAGCAAAAGGTAGGCCTGCATTTCATCATAGCTGCGTTCGGCTATCTCATCCATATTCACTATATGGTCGTAATCTTCGTTAAATACCTTATAGCACAAATCCACGTAACTGATACTACTTTGC
>Ga0206797_1041_pt1 | contig 31437 bp, 20 predicted proteins | sample Alteio_BWOrgCont_69_FD_152894 | JGI IMG/M metagenome (GOLD analysis project Ga0206797, IMG submission 152894) | Enriched cells from forest soil in Barre Woods Harvard Forest LTER site, Petersham, Massachusetts, United States -... | ecosystem: Environmental > Terrestrial > Soil > Temperate forest >...
GACACGCGCAATCAAGGCAGGATCAACGTTCATTTCAACGCCCATGCCGTCCTTGCTGACCTTCCACTGCATGCCATTAGAGGTGTTTAAATCGATACCACCCTTTAGGTTAGTTAAGGTAGCTTTATCTGCATTGATTTTCTGCTCAGGTTTCGTTCCCATCGCCAAGTCTCCTGTCCCAGTCATGGCATCAAGTATTTGCTGGCTTTCACCTTGCCGTCGGCTGACCAAACCACCAATTAAATATTGAAAATCAGGCATAAGTTCATTTAGTATAACCAAGCTTTCTGGACTAAATCCAATTAGAGAAGTCCCTGGCACTAGATAAACATTTGCACTGCGCATTCCTCCTGTACTAGCAGCCATTTCTCCTAAGGGCATACCGCTTCGTATTTCTATTGTATGGCCATTATCAAATTGTACATAGGCTGCAATAGCTTGGCCTGGAGGCGCTTTGACAATAAAAAAGACCCCATGGGGATTGTCCTCATCGCTGACACTTTGTCCTCGACGAAATAATTGATACACGGGCATTTGTACAGGTCGACCATTTTGAAGTACTGTAATTTTCTTCTTGGAAAATACTTTTGATTCTTGTCTTATCTGCGTAGGACTTACATATTGCAGTCCTGGGATCAGTCTATTAGGGGGACTGTCAGTAAAGGTAAAACCACCTATAAGATATTGATATAACCTGCGCTGTAAATATTTATTAAATTCCTCTGAAGTTAAGCGCACATTACCTAGATGTTTTTTAAACAGCAAATAAATTAATGTATGGTAAGCATCCGTGTATTGACCTTGTTTATTGACCTTCGTAAGTAGGTCCGAAGCGCTTCCTTTTACACCCCTCAAATAGTTCTTTGTAAAACTTTTAAAATCAGCAGATTCATAAAAAGTTTGGTCTCCATTCTCATCATGTATTCTCTTTCCCAGTGTAATGGCATCGACTGCCAAGTTCCAATCATCGGGATTAAATTCAACCATTTGCTCCATCATGACCATTGGTTCAAAACCTAAACTGTAGAATAAAGTGATAATTTCGGCGTTAGCGATGGGGCCAGTAGCGCTGATACGTGAATGAATATCTGCACTAAATGCTGGAAAATAAGAGATCTGGCCAATATTTTCATTTAAATGTAATTCAACAAGAAGTCCTCTGGCATAATTATCTTCAAACCCAAACTCTGTTTCTATTTTTTGGCCGAATTGCCTAAGCCTTTGGGCTACAACCAAAGCTGAAACATAAGGGTCTTGCCGGTTGGATAAATTATAATGGGCTGAATCGAACAAAAGGCCAAACATATAATGTAAAGCTCCTCTGGCGTTGTTATCTCCTGCTTGGGCCTGTGCTGCCAATACATTACCTATCCTCTCCCATTGGTCCATGAACTCCTCAGCCGTGGGAAATGAATGGCTGTTATCTAAAGCATAATAATTCTCAAATCCAATCTTGATTTTAGGATCATACGTCCCTCTTGCCCCTTCCTCTTCTTTGGCCTCTTGAAATAGAGCCCCGTAAGAATCAGCCAAGAATTTTGCATAAGCTTGGGCATTCCTCTGTCGATCTTCCTCATTATCAAATTGAAAATCCGTCATATGATATACAATGCTGGGCGCACCTGTTCTTTGGGCCCCAACCACTTGCTCAATGGCAGCTTGGGGAAAATCAATGGCCCTTTGTAAGGTATTACCACCTTTCATAGGCTGCCCTATAAAAGGACCATGTATAGTCATAGTAATTCCAAACACGTCAGCTAAAATTCTTTGGGATTCAACCTCCTGCGCTGTATATTCTTGAGCTGATCTTTTAGATGAATCAAAAAGCACATACCCATCCAAGGTTAATTCCACGGCACCCAGCTGCCTAAAGAAACCCATATCAATATATGAAAAATTAGAAAAAGTCTGCGTATCTCGAACAGGTTTTACAATGCCTAAATCAAAAAAGGCAGACCATCCGAGGTGTTTTTGTGTGTAGGAAGATTCCTGGACAAAACCAATCTTCGCTTTAATCTCATCTCTTAATCTTCCCATACTTGCACGCTTTTGCCCCTCAGAGCCTTGACTCTTAAATGTTTCTATCGCCTGCCTGACGGTTGATAACTCCAGCGTCACACTACTCAAATAATCTCTAATACGCTTTTGATCCCAAGGGTCAGTAACTTCTAGATTGACATGGCCCACCGCATCGCTTTTAGCATAAAGCGCAGCCACTTTATCCGTGTAATGATTCAAGAAATAAAGATGGAAAAACACCCTGGCTTCAGGGTCTTGAAGTATCTCCTCAGCCAATTGTTTGCCCTCATCACCCTGTTCTTCCAAAAGGCGGATTTCCACATCATCAGTCAGGCGTTTATTAAGAAAGTCGTTCACCGCTTCTTCGCCTTTAGTACCCTTAAAACCATATTCAAAGACGAGGTGCGTCAAAGTAGCAGGGCTCACTAAGACCCTATCGACTATTTTATGTCTAGTATAAATATCACTATTTTTGTAACGTTCAACGATGATATTCATAACAGCCCCTAAATGTTGCCTAATGTCTCCTTGATAGCCGCCGTCGGTGCCATTACGTTTCCATTGATTGGCAATTTCTAAGACCCTAACAGGCACAAAAGCCATTAAGTCTCTAGGAGCGGCTAAATGATGCCCCCCCCTTTCATACGCTTCCCTCATCTGTCCCAAGACCCTTGAACCTTCGAAATCAGTTCCAGAACCGATAGCCTCTAATGATTCTAAAGCAGTTTCCACCCCGTCGGAAACGTTCATCGCACCATCAGATGATCTCGGCCTGAATGCGACATCTCTTGTTGAGGCATGTTCAACAGTAAATGTTGTCCTATTACCCGAAAAATTCACATCGGTGAGTTTAACTTCAGGAATATTTGCTATTTCAGGTTTTCCCAATAAGTCTGCATATTTTGCAGCAAACCCATTACCTTGAACAACTATAATCCCAACGGGCTCATGGGATCTGATATTAGAAAATAAACCGATCCCGAAACTATCATCGGAAACATCCATGAGAACTTTAGCATGGGCAAATTGCAGATTTTCGAAACCTGGGATATTCAAACCGTCCAAAGACTCCTTCAAGCGCCGTGCCCCTTCGTTTGTTGATGCTAATTCAGTTATCTCGCCTAAAAGTCTAGCTTTATGCAAAGCATCTACCCGCGCTTGGGGATCTAACTCTAGTTCTAATTTTGCAGATTGGGGAAAAACAAAGGTACTCATCGCTGCGTCCATTTTCTCCTGGATCCTTCTGAGGGCCAGGATATCCATCAGCTGCCGGAGAGTAAGGTCAGGGTATTGGGATTGTAACTGCGCATCTAAATCCCTCAATTTATTATATGCGTTTACAATAGCATCCCTTCGCCTGGTCGCGACTTCCTCTAAAGTCAATCTTCTTCCTGATTTGGCTTGTTCTGTTTCTAAACTGGATACAAAAACACCACCGGCATTTGCCAGGGTATCTGGATAAATTGCCACACCACGTTCATACAAAATTCTTTCTGCAGCGGCCTTGGTTGGGCCGTTAGCTCCTTCAAAAATATACCTCGCTTTAATCCTTGGAGCATTATCTTCAGTAATCTCCCCTTCCTTGGCAGCAGGAATTACAATTTCCACATCAGCTTCTAAAACAGCCTTCCTGCGCGCCTCTTCAGCTGCACGATCATAGATATCTCCTTCAACAATTTCCAGTCCTTCTCTGTCAAAAACTTCAGTAGGTGCGTTACGGATAAATTCCTTTGTGTTATCAGCTTTCCAGGCATTTAACCTATTTAAGGTTTCAAGAGTAAATCCAGAATGATTAATATAGGTACCCCCTCCATCGCTAATAACGGTAACTATGGCACCTTGTCTTACTAACCGTGGGCCAATAGGTTGTGCCACATTGCCATTGCCTTGAATAGCAACCCTCATTCCTTTTAAACTTTCTCCCAGGACCGCCTCAATCAAATCACAAACTCCCTCACCGGTCGCTGGACCACGTCCATCAACACCGCCTTTGTCAATTCCTTTCTTAATATCAAGAGGTTTTCCTGTATAAACACCAAGCCAAGGCAAAGAAACACCTTGATGGTCATTAAAATATTTGACAACAACATCAAGATAAGGAGTTTTAGTTGGGTCTTCAGACAAGGGTATACCCCTTAATTGAGCAGATAAATCAGGAAGCACACTTTCTATTTCATTAGTATTTAATGCTATATGCTTAAGATACTCATCCTGATACCAGCTTAATACGTCGCCATCGGTATTCATATCAGGCGCAGGGATATCAATATCAATTCCCACATTATTGCTTTCAGCCAAGTTACGGCTATGGGCCCTTGCAATTTTGGCTTGTAAGGTTTTATTGTCTTTCCAGCCTGGATAATCTTCGATGATCCATTTACCACCTTCTTTTTTTATGCGACCTATAAAAACAGCACCTTTACCACCGCCTAAATCAAGACCAATGCCGGCATTTTTTAAAGTCATGCCCATGGCCAGGGCCTGGGCTTCTTGATTGATCCATTCAGCGATGAAACTTTCAACTAACCGTAGCTGATCCTGCTCTGTCTGCTCGTCTGTAAGCTGTGTTAGTTGAAAATGGGCAAATGCATCGTTAAATTCTGGAGTTCCCAATAAAAATGAAGCAGGAACAAAACGGATCCCGCCTTTGGCTGGGCCCAATATTGTATTATTACGTACCCGGGTATCATAAGTTCTTATGGTTTCCCCACCATATTCGAATTCTAGCCAATCTCCATGTAAGGATTCAGGATTTGTTATTCTATCAACTGCTCCCTGCAGTTCCGGAAACCTATTTCCTACAGCCTGAATTCTTCCCCTCATTTCAACAAGAAAAGGATTCCTTATATTCCCAGTATTATTAAATTGTTGGGCAGGTGGATTTTGGCCTTGGACCACTGCAATAGAAATATCGACCAGTTCTCCTGCTGATTTCATAGCAAAATCAAAGCGCTCTGGGGCAGAGGTCACCGCAGGATCAGCAGCCATGGCCTCATTGATACCACCGGAAAAATACTTCCTGGGCATTCTTTCACCATTTTCCGTATTGATATCTTCCTTAATATAGTTAAACACGCCCTTTTTGTAGGCTTTCAGGTATTGTTCATAAATTTGCTGCTTAATAGTTACATCATTTAGGTCAATACCTTTGACCTTGCTTTTATCGGCGTAAACCTGATTTAACAAAGCCTGTTGTAAATTCTTTTTATACCAACTGGCTAAAATAATAGAGTTGAAGATTTGGCGAAGATTAGCAAAATTTTTCCCCGTATTGACTTCTTTTTCGAGTTCGGGGAGGACGATTTTCTTAATGATTTGGCTGGCTAAAGAATGTGTGACTGGTGCGTCGGAACGGGGGTTTCCCTGGGATGCTTTCACATTCAATGGTTGATTTGCTTGGCAACCGGCTTGGCGGCAGTTCTGTCTGTCAGAACTGCCGCCAGGTAGGCCTGGGTATTTGGACAATGCTAAATAATCTTCTTCCAACATCACCTTCAAATGGCTGTCCACCACGAATGCTGTTTGATTATGTTCAAACACTTCGGCCCTATCTGCCATGATCCATACCTTATTAAAAGTATTAACAGGTATTTGGTTTGTACCATACATGGCTTGGGCCTTGGCATAAACACTGTCCCAAAAAGTTTTACCGATTTGTTTTTCTGGATAAATAAGTGAAGCGGTGATCTGTTTTAAGATGTAATCCTGCTCCAAAAGATCTCGGCCCATATCAGTTTGGCCTAAAGCTTCAGGAATCATCCTGTCTTTTTCATAAGGGCTTAGGTTGACCCACACGTCTTTGTCAGGAATAGCAAGACTCGCAAGGAAATACTTAATGAGCCTCTCGCCTGCCTTTTTCAATGGTTCTGTGGAAAGTTTGTCCTGGCCCACATCTACAATAAAATCAAAAAGAAAAGGATTGTCCTTGTGAACAGTCAAACCTCTTATAATTACTGGCTGGTAAGCAGGACTTAGATTGACCATGGCGCCTGGGGCAGGCAGACCTGGGAAAGAAGTGGCATGAGCGTGAGGGGAAGAGACTAAGGTAGTTAAGACAAAACAGATGATGACGGTCAAGTTTAAAAGTTTTTTAAACAATGGTGATCGTCTCCTTAACTTTAACTTCTCTAAGGAATTAAATTTGGAAAAGAAAGCGTTACCTTAAGAAAAGGATAACATATTTTAAATGATTGTCAAACCAGAAGAAACTATAAGGCTAAATATAACCTATTTGTTTTTAAATAGTTGTGATCTATTTAAAAATTGTATTAATTTTTAAAAAAATTTTGCTTTATTTGATCAAATTCATAAGGAGTGTTGATATTGTCTAACCAATGCGGATTTGTTTGTTTTAACAAATGGGAATTACTTTTGATTAAAATTTTACGCGGACAATGGATCCCTTCGTTAAATAATTTCAAAATGGAATTAAAGCCATGCCCTTCCCAAATAGCACACAAAGGCTCAGGTAAGGCATCTTGGGTACTGATAAAAGCGGTCGCTATTTTTTGAGGATCACGGAGAGTTAAAAGAGTCTGGATCGTTTCTTGTGTCACAAAAGGCAGATCACAGGCCATGACCAGCCAATTGGCGCCAGGATGTTGTTTCATGGCTGACAAAATACCACCCAAGGGCCCTTGATTTGAAAATTCATGGCTATCGTTGATAAAAGGGAGGTTTTTGTAGGCTTTTTGGTCTGTTCTCTTTGATAAAAAAACTTTTTTGCAATATTTTTGAAGGAGCTCAAAAAGATGTTCTATCTGCGGTTTGCCATGAAATTCGAGAAGGGCTTTGTCCTTTCCCATGCGGCGGCTATACCCGCCAGCTAAAATAAGGCCAAAGATTTTGGTGTTTGTGACTTTCATATTCGATAAATCCATCTGCTTGGGCCAAAGATGCAAAATCACCTGATCCTCCCATGGTGACTAATCGTCCCTGTGCTACCGGCAAAAAATGGGTCAAGTCAGACTGGATACTGATTTTTTCTAATATCGAAACAAATTCCTGTTTGACTTCCAGACCGCTGGCTTTCTTTAAATAAGGAATGACATAACGGTAAGCACAAATTTGGGTCGATACAGGATTGCCTGGCAGAGCAAAAACTGCTTTACCATTTTTAGCTAGCCCGAACCAAAAAGGTTTTCCAGGCTTCTGGGAAACTTTATGAAAAGACTGTTTGATTCCGAGCGCTCCAAGGACCTTTGGGACATAATCAAATTCTCCCATGGAAACCCCTCCACTTAAAATCAAACAATCGAATTTACTTAAAATATTTTTAATACTATGCAACATCAGTTTTTGGTTATCACGCAAATGAAAAATTTGTACCGTACCTAATTGCGCCTGGTGCAATAAAGACTGTACGGCATACGAGTTGGACAAACGGGTCTGACACTGTTTAACAGGCTTATGGATGTCCACCAATTCATCACCGGTTGAAATCATCGCAATCTTGGGCATGGCGCTGACCTTGATTTTAGATTTTCCTACACTGGCAGCAATCCCTATATGCGGCGCTAACAACCGAATGCCCGATTTTAGCAGGACCTCACCTTTTTTACCGTCGGATGCTTGAAGACGGATGAATTGATGTTTTTTAACCATGGTCCAATCTTTGGATTGCGCCATGTCGCCTTCCAAATGGATTTGTTCAATAGGAATGACACAGTCACAACCCTTTGGGATAACGGCCCCAGTCATGATATGAATACCGTAGGAATGATTTTTTAAAGGTTTAGGGGAAACACCTGGCGGTATTATAGCTTCGATGGAAAATGCTCGCTGACCACGAGCCCAAGCCTCATAAGAGACAGCGATACCATCCATCAAGCTTTTGTTAAAAGGCGGCTGGTCACGGTCACTGATTATGTCTTCCCGTAAAACCCGGCCTATGGCTTTTTGTAAGGGCACGACTTCTACAGGAAAAAGTTTGGCATTATGTAAAATAAGCCTGTGCGCTTCTGAGGGGGAGATCATATGAGTATTATCTCACATATTGGAAAGATAGCAAGCTTGTTAAATGGATCCCCGACTAAAGCATTCAGGGATGACCTCTCGCAGAAAGCAGAAAAGACCAGGAACTTTTTTGGGGATATAATCAGGGGACGCAGCCCTATTTATTTTTTAGTTATTTAATGGTATAATTTTAATAGTTTGTTCTGAATTCCCCCTTATTTTTTTCTTTCATTTTAACCTACCCCCCAACTCCAAGGAATCCTTATGCCTCGCAGAGCTAGAATTGTAGTAAAAGGCGTAGCTCATCACGTCGTTCAAAGAGGGAATTTTAGACAAAATGTTTTCGAAACTTTTGAAGAATTCCGACAATATTGTTATTTAATTAATGAATATCAAAAACAATATGGCATTGAAATCATATGTTATTGCCTAATGAATAATCACGTTCACTTTATAGTAATACCTTTAAGTGGCGAGAGTCTGGGTAAATACTTCAGAACAGTCCATATGAGATATAGCCAATTCAAGAATGGTATTGAAAAAAGAAAAGGTCATTTATGGCAAGGAAGATTTTTTTCAAGTATTTTAGATGAAAATTATCTTTATAAAGCAATACGGTATGTCGAAAGGAATCCCGTAAGAGCCAAGATGGTTGCAAAACCATGGGATTACTGTTGGTCAAGTGCAAGAGCAAGAATTGGCATAGACAACGATCAAATAATAAAGATCAATCCAGTAATATTTGGTAACGAGATGACATCATTTGAATGGAAAGGATTTTTAATGGAGCAAAATGAATCACAAGAAGCTAATATCAGATATAACACAGAAAAAGGTTATGTGATTGGAAGTGAAAATTTTATCACTCAAATGGAAACTAGATTGGGAAATTCATTACGAGAAAAACCTCCAGGAAGGCCTAAAAAATAGGGCTGCGTCCCCTATTATTGAATCACTCCCTTTTACCGCCTCTCATCACATCCCAAATAAAAAACCAGCCAATAAACGAATCACTGGCTGGAAAAGAAAAACCCCGCAACTTTTATGAAGCAGGGGTTGAATATTTCAGAGTTGGCTGTTTCTATTAAAAACCTTTTTTCACTAAATCAATCTTCTCTCCACCTTCAACCTGATATATACGACGCATAATTTCCTGCGCCTTCCAGACTAAGGAATCACCTGTGACCCGAATAAAATTTACTTTATTCATTTCCCTTGTTTCATATTTACAGCCTAATTCCGATACCTTTTGGATGAAATTATCTTCTTCTTTTTTGTTGAAATCGCTATTTAACAGATAATCCAGACCTAATTGCCCCTTCTCAATGGAAAACTGTAACCCTGGGGCATAGCCCGTCGCAGTGGCCTTATTATTAAATAAAAAGAGCGCAAATGAAGCATCTGAACCATTTTTTTGGAGGTCATCTACAATTGACGGTATTTCATCTAAGGCAACAGACCTGTTATCGGCCTTTTCTTTTCGAGCGCCAATGGCAGAACCAATTGCAATACCAAGTAAATTACCTACCGTTACTCCACATAATATACCGAGAACAACTCCTACTTGCCAAAACCTTCCTCCAAACGCTAAATAAAAAAGTATTATGATTAGACAAGCGGTAAACGCTATTCCTATAAATGCACCTAATTCGGCATACTTTCGAGAGGGATATTTAATAAGAGAGGTTCCTTTGCTGGATTTTTTAGTTGCCATAATCTATTGACCTTTACAGTATTTATTATAATAATCCTGTAATCCCCAGGCATAAGCATCTATAGTTTCACCCGCTGATAAACCAACCAAACCAGCACTGGCTATATTTAGAATTTGACCTAACAAACTCACGTTTGACCATGCAGGTGAGCTTATCCCGCTTCCATATTGGTTCTTCCAATATCGTAGAACCCTTCCCCCTTGCCAGAAATTTTCATTACTATACCCAATACTCTTTGGAAGAATCCCAATATTAGCTGCTGACCCTGATATATTACCAATTATCCCTAAAGTATCTTGCATGTTTGTCGTATGCAAAAGAGGACTTTGCATTTCTTGTCCAACCATATTCAAATAAATGGGCCAATTAAGATTGTTGCATAAATCATTATTGTCCGTACATAATCCCATTGGGTCAACCTCATTTATCGGATTATTTTCGACAAAGGCATACATGTTAGGGCCATCCACAAAACCAATTGGGTCTTGCGTAAGCCATCTACCTATCTCTGGGTCATAATATCGTACACCAAAATAATACAATCCTTCCCTCGAATCTAGCTCTTTTGTACTAAAGAAGTACCTGTTGGTATCATTCTTGGCAGGGGGAGTAAGTAGATTGCCGTAGGCATCGTAGCTGTAGCTGCTGGCGGTTGTGCCGTTTGTCGTTGTGAGATTAGCTACAGAGCCTAGATCATCGTAATCGTAATACTGTACAGCCTTGGGGACCGTTGTGTTCTGCGCAATTAAACTTCCGATGCCACCCCCTAAATCTAGCCCCCTCGTATATTTCTTGGTGGTATTGCCGCTGCCATCTTCTTCAAGCAAGATGTTAAATCCATCATACAAATAATTTGCCGTGACATTGTTTGTCACCATCTGGGTCCTTAGGCCATCGCCATTGTATGTAAAACTGTCTGTTTGTGCCCCCACAATACCAGGTATATTGACATAATTTAACCCGTTAAGCCTATTCTCAAGATCGTAAGCATAGCTCGTCTGCTGCGGTGTGCCCTCCTGTCCTTTCAGTACTGCCTGCTTGGTTAAACGATTGCCGTTTTGATCATAGGTATAACTATCGGTTTGCACAGGGAAACTTTCACCGCCGACATTGACCGCATAGATCCATGAGGTCAAGCGATTGGCAGCGTCATTGTTGTAACTGCGCGCCAAGGACAGTGGTTGGGCGCCATTGGCTGTTTTTCCAAAACCGGCATTGGTCATATTGGTCAAAACTTGAGCCGGCATGGACGCAGAATAAGTATTCCAAAAAATACCTAATGTAATATCATTCGTCCAAGTCAAACGATTACCCACAGGATCATAGGTGTATACATTATCATAGACACTCACACCCTTTGTTTGCTCGCTTTCTGTTAAAAGACGGTTTAAGGCATCATAGCTATAGCTCACCTGCGAGGCGTTCGCATACGTCTTTTGTTTAATCATTCCAGCCACATCATACACATTCGTATATGACGAAATAACCACTGCACCCTTAGCGTTAACCGCAGTTAATTCCCTATTTAATGCGTCATAGGTGTAATTCTCCGCAACCCCATTAGGAGTCATAACCAAAACCTTGTTTGAATCCCCGTCATAACCATAGGTCGTCTTCCCATTAGGGTCTGTCACAGACACTAGACGGTTTAATGGATCATAGACATTGGTGATGGTGCGATTGGTTTGATCAACGCTGCTTATGCGATTGCCTTCAGTGTCATACGTATAAGTAATGGTGCTTCCCGCTGGATTTGTTTCACTCAAAAGCCGGCTTAAGGCGTCATAAGTATAGCTTGTCTGGCCGGTGGCATCTGTCATTGATATCTTGTGGCCTAAGACATCGTATACATTGGCGACTGATGTCCCATCGGGATACGCCGTGTTGGTCAACCGGTTTAAGGCATCATAGGTATAGGTTGTAGTCTTACCGTTGGCATCTGTCCTGCTTGCAACATTGCCAACCTTATCATAGGTAAAGCTCGTGGTATCATTCAAGGCATTGGCTTGGGTCAATACCCTGCCATCACCATCGTAAGTATAGGTGGTAGGGTTACCATTAGCATCTGTCAGGGTCAGCAGGTAACCTTGGGTATTGTAGTTATATTGAGTAATGCCCCCATTGGGGTCCTTGGTTTGAGAGAGCCTTTCATAAGCATCGTAGGTTTTTGTTAAGGTGTTGCCCCTTTGGTCTGTGACACTGGTTTGGTTACCAAAAAGGTCATACCCATAGGACACTGTTGTGGCATCTGCAAAGGTGGTCTTAAGAAGCCTGTTTAAATTGTCATACTTGTAACTGGTCGTGTTATTGCGGGCGTCTTTTTGGGTCAAGACATTGCCATCGACATCATAGGTGAAAATAGTTTTATTGCCTCCCGCATCGGTTTTTTGCAGGAGATCACTGTGGAGATCGTAAGTATATTTGGTGCTGTGTTTGCGCGTATCAATGGCTGTTATAACATTGCCGTATTTATCATAGACAAAGGAATGGCTGTTGCCTAAAGGATCGATAATGGAGCTGAGATTACCTTTGATATCATAAACAAAATTGGTGACATTGCCCAAGTTATCGGTTTGGCTGCTAAGTAAATTAAAATTGGGTGTATAGGTCATGCTGGTCTGGTTATTCGAAGCATCAACTATTTGAGTAAGGTTGCCTTCTGCATCATGCCCAAAGGTTGTCAGATTGTTCCGCGCATCTGTCAGGGACGTCCGGTTCATAAAAGGATCCCACGTCTCTTGGGTCACTGCACCCAACGGATCTGTATGGGACGTTTCCAAACCGTAATTGTTAAACACATAGGTGTTTTGCTTACCCAAACTATCGGTCACAACCGTGGTATTATTGGCCTGATAATTTAAGCTGACTTTGTTGACATTGTTGTCTTGCCAGTTGCTGGTCACCCGGCCCTGCGCGTCATATAGATAATAAGTATTGTGTCCATTAGCATTGGTCAACTGGATGATCTTATGGTTGGAATCATAATAATAATTGGTCACTGCCCCTGATGGATCTGTGATGCTGACTAAATTCCCGTTTGCGTCATATCCATATTGGAAAGTCTTTTTGGCAGGGTCCACCGCGGAAATCACATGACCATGGGCATCAATATTCAATATGATCCTCCGACCACTGGCATCCTGGATATAGGTGCCTCCAACCAGGGCAGGATTATAGACAAAGGTCTCTTTATTGCCATTGCGGTCAGAACGGGATGTTAATCGTCCTGTCGTGCCATATTGGAAGACATTCCCATTTTTGTCCGTGAGCGTATACGTGTTGTTAGCATTCTTGACGAGGGTGGAATAATTACCTGGTGAAGGTGTATACACGCCGGAGTTATCCATAAAATAAATCCCAGTCCCCTCCCCGTTATATATCGTCACGTCTCCACTGCTGTCCACACTTAAATTAGCATCAAAATCCGTGCGCCAGCCATAGCCGAACATGCCGATAAAGGTGGAAAAGGAACGGTATTTGCGGAATAAAGCCAGCTTAGTCCCTCGCGCATTCAAAGCAAAATCCGTTGAAGAAAAATAAGCTTCGCCCGTGGCTATATTAACGGGGTCTTTGGTCAAGGTCATGTCATCTGGAGAAACAAAGATCGAGGCCGCAAAAGGCCCACTAGTGGGTGATCCAATAGGCGCATTAAAAGGATTTATGACTTGGGCATAATTTGAACATGTATAAGTTTGATTGGTTGCATAGGGAGGAGCATATCCTCCACATTTAACTTCTTCCGCGTCATTTAATTCAATATCCAAACATCCCAAGGCGTTTTCAGAAGAGCAATTCGATGGTATTAAAAAGGTAGTAAGATTATTATAAGGCCCACTCCACTGAGTAGTGTCAAGGTTCCAAAAAGCATATGGAACAGGAGAAGTCCAGTAAGGGTCAAGACGAGGAGGGGTTGCAGACCAACCAAAAATGATATCCCCACTATTAATAGTACACGTAATATAACCTTCAGACGATTGACTAGCACAGGTATAAGAAGAAATATTATTGTAAAAATAGGCAGAAATCGTTTGGGCACTGGCCTTTTGGGCCCAACAATTGCCCAAAAATAATGCCATCAATAAAAATAGGATTTTATTTTTCATGACAATGCCTCCTAAAAATTTATTTCTGGATAAAATTATTGATAAAAAAGCTAACACATTATTGATTATTTGTCAAATTAATATTATATTGTAAATGGTAAATGTTTAGTGCTTAGAGAGAATGTCGTCATTCTGAGGAGCGATAGCGACGAAGAATCTTAAAGCGTCTTAAGATCCTTCGGCTACGCCTCAGGATGACATCGTCGGAGCTCTCTGTCAGCTAAACAATTACATTATATTTAGCGCTTAGAGAGAATATCGTCAGAAACGAAGAATCTTAAAGCGTCTTAAGATCCTTCGGCTACGCCTCAGGATGACATCGTCGGGGAATGACGAACTTTTAGAGGTCAATTGTCTGCTGTAACCCTCAGGACTTCGCTGGGAGATGTCAGGCCTGAAGCCACTTTTTCCCATCCATGCTGGCGCAAGGTTTTCATGCCGTCTAAAATAGCTTGTTGTTTGATGACCCTGCTGGTGGCGCGGGCCGTGACCATGTTGCGTGTTTTTTCATTGAGGACCAAAAATTCACAAATGGCTTGCCGGCCGCTATAACCTGTCATGCGGCAAGCTTTGCACCCCACTGCTTCATAAATGACCGGTGTCTCAACAATATCACCTAAATCAAATTCATTCTTAATGGTTTCGGTAAATGGCGTTTCTTTTTTACAAACATGACACAATAGCCTTACTAAACGCTGGGCCAGAAAACACTCAACCGAAGAAGAAATCAGATAAGGCTCAATGCCTATATCAATCAAACGCGTAATACCAGAAGCCGCATCATTAGTATGCAAGGTGGAAAAAACCAAATGCCCTGTCAAAGACATTTGAATGGCGATCTGGGCTGTTTCAAAATCACGCACCTCTCCGATCATAATCACGTCAGGGTCATTGCGTAAAATAGAACGAAGTGCCGCAGCAAAGGTCAAGCCAATCGACGAATTGGCCTGCACCTGCACTACCCCTTTGAGTTGGTATTCAACAGGATCTTCAACCGTGATGATTTTGGTATCTTCCGCATTGAGGGAAGCCAGGCACGAATATAAGGTCGTGGTTTTCCCACTGCCGGTCGGACCGGTCAAAAAAATGATCCCATGCGGCTTATTAATCAGGACATCCACTTCTTTTCGCTCTGGGCCAACAATCCCCAAATCCTCAAAATCATACAGACGAAAGGTGTTGAGTAAACGGATGACACAACTTTCACCAAAAGACGTAGGTAAAAAAGAAACGCGCAAATCCATGTCAGTATTTTCAACCTGGACTTTAAAACGCCCGTCTTGGGGAAGACGCTTTTCAGCAATATTAAGGTTTGAAAGTATTTTAACACGGGAGATCAAGGCCTCTTTAAAAAAACGGATATTCTCAGGGACTTGCGCGTCATACAGCACACCGTCGATACGGTAACGGATGCGCAACTCATTACCAAACGGTTCGATATGGATGTCAGTGGCACTGTCGCGGTGCGCTTGAAATAAAATCTGGTTTAAAAACCGGCTAATGGATGCTTCCGAAGATGTCTGGTCAATGGCTTCTGTAGCAGGCGCGTCCGCGGTCATCATTTGCGTATCTGACATCATCCTCTCAATGGTCTCAGCGCCCAATCCATAATGTTCACGGATGGCCTCGATGATGTCCCTGTCCCCGGCCAAAATAGGCTGGATAGGCGTATGGGCCATCATGGCTAAATCATCGAGGATGGATATTTCCCAAGGGTTCCCCATGGCCACTGTCAAAGCCCCATTTTCGTATTTGACTGGAAAAACTTTATAATGATTGACTGCACGGGCGGGCAGGCGCGAGAGGGCTTCTTGAGAGACCGTAATCGTCTTTAAAGAAATGAAATCGATGTTAAATTTTTCAGCCAACGACGGTAAAATTGTCAGCTCTTCGTTGACTATCCCCATGCGGATCAGCGTAGCACCCAATAGCTGGCCGGTCTTCTTTTGTTCTTCCAGGGCATCTTGCAGCTGTTGAGAGGTAATGATGCCCTTCTTAACAAGCAATTCCCCTAAATAAACATGCGGCTTTACCATATTCTAGGGCACAGGAGTGGTGGATTCATCTTTGGGAAAGGGATCATAATAGGTTTTAGCACCTTTAAGCGTCGGAGTTGTATCAATATATTCTTCTGAGTCAGTATATATGTCTCCATTGATGATGTGTGGAGTCAAAAAGATAACAATTTCCGTCTTTTGCATATTACGGTCTACATTGCTAAAGGCCTTGCCAACAAAAGGAAGGTCCCCCAATACAGGCACCTTGGTCTTATTATGGACAAGTTCATCCTTCATCAAACCACCAATGATAATCGTGATCCCATCCTTGACCCGAACAGTGGTCTGTACCGCGGAAGTATCAATAATAGGGATCACAGAACCGTCGGGTGCAGTAAAGGGTTTTGCCTCTTCATTGGAAATTTCTGGCTTGATCTTTATTGAAACATAACCATCATCATGGATGGTCGGTGTGACATGCAATTTGACCCCGGTATCAATAAAATTCACGGTTTCTGCATTGGTCGTTCCAACGCTGTTGGTCACGCCAGTAGTGGTAGTGTAAGGAATGGTTGTTCCAATCAATATACTGGCTTCCTGATTATTGACCACCGCCAGGCGTGGAGAAGACAAGGTCCGTGATTTACCAAAGGTATCTAATGCTTGCAATACATCAGGAAAAGCACCACTGCCTATCGTCCCTATAGAGGCAGTACCAACACCACTCGTTATAGCACCTGGTAATGAAAAACTACTGGCAAATTGCACATTGGTATGGCCAATATTATTGTGAATGATCTTGTCCCAATTAACACCCATCTGATATTCATCACCCAGGGTAATTTGGACAATCTTGGCTTCAATGAAGACTTCTTTGTCTTTCTTGTCCAAAGCGTTAATCATCGCGCCAATTTCATCAATTTTAGGGGGGATATCCATCACCACCAAGGTATTGGAACGGGCATCATATTCTATGCTGCCGACATCTTTTGTGAGCATTGGGCCAATGGTTTTTGCCAATTCATCGGCCTTGGCGTAATTGATATTAAAGACCCTGGTTTCACGGGGGATATCGACCTGATTGAGATATTTCAGAATATCTTTTAATTTATGGGGAGTGTCCTTGATAAACAGTTTATTTGAAGTATTATCAAATTTTACACTACCGATCTTAGGGCTTAACATCTCGGTTATTTTAGCGACCAACGGGTCCCCGGCAATGTGGTGCAATTTATAAACTTCCATTTGAGTCGGTGCGTCAATAGTTTTGATATAATCAAGTAATTGGTTTATTTTTTCAGGGACATCTTCGATAATAATGCTGTTGGACTGGTCATCCGCAATGACTTTTCCGCTGGCACTTTTGACCTGGTTTAAGATCGCCACCACATCGGATGCTTTCGCTGACTGAAGGGAGACGATCGTACTTTCAGTATTCACTCCAAATTTATGCCCAGTGGCCTGCTCATATTCGGCACCTGTCATGATTTGGACCACCCCGTGAGCCTCCATGTAAGCTAAATCATTGGCCTTTAATATAATTGTCAGCGCGTCATGCACTTCAACATTTTGCAAAAAAATAGTCACCCGTCCAACTATACTTTTACCCGCAATGATATTTAACCCTGACTTGGCAGCCAATAATTTTAGGACATCATTGATATCCATGTCTTTTATATCAAGCGTATCCAAAATAGTTGATTTCTGCTGCTGGGTTTCTGGCGGCGTATTAACAGCAGCATCCTGTGAGGAATTTTCTATGGGAGTAACAGTCGTGTCAGGAACATCTGCCTCTGGTTGGGCCCCAATACGGTCGGAAGAGTAAATCAAAAAAATAAAAAATATAATAAAAAGTTGTCTCATCATTTATCTTTTAGTAATAGGGACTGTTATATTCTGACCTTGATAATTAATAAGCATTTGGTCTTTGCTTACCCGCCCAATACGGATTCCATCCTGGGACTCGCCCTCATTTATAAAAAAAGTTTTATTGGCCAAGGTGTCTTCAATGACAATTTGGGAAGGATGGGATACAAGAATTCCAACAATTTTTAAATGGTCCGGGAGCTGGCCTTTGGGGGTATTTTCAACGGCCCCAGACGGAGCAGCAGAATTCAAAGAAAAAATATCACGCGCTTGAGTGTCAACAGATGCATAGGGTTTCAAATCAATGATAGTCGCAGAGGAAGCCAAGCCAGCACTACGGTCTATAGAAACAACACTGCTATTTTCAGGCAACTTATTTCCCTTGTCTTTAGTGAATAAAAAGTAAACCACATACATACAGCAACCGAGCGTTATAAACATAGATAAGCGCTGCCCCCAACGAACCATGGGCCATACAAAACTATTTCTCATATTGTTTTTATTATAGCTTTTCTGCAGGGATTCAAAAGGAAAAGATGAAATTTTTTATAACCTTTACTTACCCAGTCCCGGTATAATGCGATAGGCGGTTGAATTGGATCCATTGACGTGTTCAAGCAAAGCGACATATTCATTACGATCATTGGGACCTTTTGCCTGATGATAGGCCAGGGAAACGTCATCATTGAAATCCAGATCACCAGGTGTTTCTTTACCGAAGACATTTTGATTTGTACTTAAGTCACCTACAAAATTCCCGATTGTATCATATAGCTCGGCCTGTGCCCAGGAAGTTGTAGACCCAGCCACAAGTTGTGGCGTTCCGAGACCGATCAAGATCATTTGATTATCTTGGGCCGCTGACTTAACTTCCATTCCCAAATCCACGGTCCAAGTTGCGGCCAGATTCGGATATTGGGCCATGGCCAAATAACCCTCCACACTCACATAACCTTTAGGAGGATCAAATCTGGATAAATATCGTCCGATAAGCTTGTCATTGGCTTTATTTGGTAGCATGTATTTCGTCGCATCCCCTATGACGTACAGACTCCCGTTCTTATCGAAATGGACCCAACAAATTGCATCATAGGGTGTACCCTGCGCAATTGTAGTACCCGTCGAGTTTTGAAATTGCGACATTTTAAAAATATTACCAATGGGAACTTGGATGTTAGGAGTCAATGGATTGGCCTCACGATTGTTATATACATATTGAAGGATGTATTGGCCTTTGTCCCCGATTGGAGTGCGCCCCTGCAGTGTCAATAGATTCATACAATTGAAACTACCGCTCATATACGCGATTCTCATACTTGGGAGCAACTGAGGATCATCGGCATAACTACCCATTGCGTAATTCTTATCACCTCCACCGCAACCACCAATAGCTTCAACATCCAGGAAATCAAAGTCTGAGGCATTAACCGTACCTTGTGCCTTGCTATTAACCCATATAAAACTTGTACTCCCGGCAGTCGCATCTGTTAAATATTTAAGGATATTTGAATAATCATCAGGAAATTCAATTTTCAAAATTGAATGACCGCTTGAATCTGTTTGATCTACTACAGGATTTACCGGTAAACCTTGCACGACAATCCCATTTGATTTTACTAGACCACTGGTTTGCAAATAAGATAAATAACTTTCAGAACCAATAATTGGATTTACCAAAAAATCAAAAATTCTATCACCTTGGTTATAGTTAGACACGTTTTGTGTCATAACTTCTCCTTGATTAGGCAGGCCTGTCAACACATTGTAAATTTCCTGCTGCTGACCTGGCGTAAAATCAAGTTTTGAATTGTTACTGCTAGGCACCAAGAAACCCTCACTGTTCGTTTTACTCGCAGAACTACATTTTGAAGTAGCGCAGTTTGTAAGTTTAGTTAATGCAGCTTGAAAGACGACGCTAGTTTCAACATTATTATTAACATCTTTATAACCATACTTACTAATTACGCTATTGCCTGTCAGAGCCGTCCATATGTCGGCTGCAGAAAGATCAGCACATTGGGATAGCTGGGTGGGCACACAACTAGGATCAACCTGGATTTGCGATAATTTTGATTGCTTAACAAACCCGTCAGGGAACATCGTTTCAAAATATGCCCTAAAAATATTTTGTGGCGGGGACTGAGGCTTATTGCTTTGGGAAATATTCCAAGGCTGTCCATTTATAGTATTTAATGTTCCATCACTGTTTAAATTAAAAAATGAAACCAATGGCACGCCAAAGCCAAGAGGATCAAACCCTTTTATTTGCATGAGTGTTCCATTTGAAACGGATAAAAATTTATTAAGCGAATATTCTTTATTTTTATTTTTTATCGAATCGAAGATCACCCCATTGACAGTTACGCCTGAACTTTGATCATTAGGGTAAAGAAATCCATTGAAGGTTGAACGCATCCAAGTCTGCTCGGTCCCAGGAGCTGACCCATCTTGATTGAGTGAAAAATCAAAGTTAAAACCATTGTCACCAGACTCCATTTCATCTTTACCTGGAATAAATGAATCGATACCCACATAATTAAAGCCATCGTGACGCCATTTCAACGTAGAGTCAGCGTTGTAATACCCCACGACATAATGAGGAGTATCTTGTGCCAGGACGACATCCCCATTAGGCGCTACGGCCAAACCCCTCATTCTGTTAGTCGGTCTTACTTGTCGCCCTACTTGTTCAATTTTTCCGGCATATTCGCCACTATAAAGCCCTCCACGATCTCCAAAAATACCCTTAAAAGTGAGAGTACTCGGCGCTTCAGCAGTCGTATATTGAGACCAAAGAGCAAACTCTTTAACCGCCGCGTTTCCAGTTATCGGAGCATTATCAATGATCAAGAGCTTACCTAGCTGCCCACCCCCAATCGCCTGTGGTGCAATAGCTATTGGACCAGCATTTTCAATACAGGAGGTGGGTGCTGTACTAGTCATAGTACTCGAACAGACTGGAAAAAAGGCAACCTTTGTCAAATATGGAACAATGGTATCTGTCCAATTGTCGGCATTAAAACAATTTGCATTGGGTACTGCTCCAGCAACAGTGCAGTTATACCCGTTGGTGTAGTTATTTGGTAATTGTACGCTTAAATGATTGACACCATTGGGGTAAGAATTTTTCAATGTAAATTCTACCATCGCTGGAACAAGGTTGCCGCCAACATTGGCCTTGATCTCGGCAGCTATCATGCCATTGTTTGGATCGTACGCAAGCGACGCCACGCTGACGACCTCGACCTTATTACCATTGTTATCTATAAGCGGAGAAGGACCACTAGCTGAAAGATTGATAACCCCTACAGCCATCAGTTGTCCTGCAGGTACACCCTTTGCAGGTGATGAAGGCTCTGGAACCCCCTGGGCTGCGAATACATAAATATTCGGGCCTGATGCGACATAGACACCTCCAACAGGATAATTTATTGGATTGCCTTGAGAATCTTTATAAATCGCCCCCAAACCAGAATTTGGCCATAAACCATCAGCCGCCAGACCGGTAACAATTGATTGAGTTGATGTGTCTTGCAATAAATTTTTGCAAGATAAATTAACGTATTGCGAACCCCGCCTGTTATCCATATTGTTGATTGTGGGATCGATGGAACGTATTAAAATATTGTAAACTTCATCTTGCTGCTTAGGATTAAGTTTATTATCATTCAAAAAACTGCAAGTTTTAATATCACATGACGTAACATTGTCATAGAAAGTAGGGGTAATTAAAGCATACCCGGAAGGCAAAGTATATCCTGGAAGTACTTCTGAAGTTGTTGGAGTTGTAGTTATGTAATTACCTGCCAGCAAATCATCCCAGATTTCGTTTTCTACATTTGCATTATTAAATGAATTAAATGCATCTATTGTAAACGCATCCTGGGTTTGGGCACTAGGGTCCGCCAGGGTACGTGAAAGCTTGAAGGATACCGTACTATTTCCAGTGTAAGCATTTACCATATAGGCATAAATTTTATTTTCCGCAGATGCCATATCTCCAGCATCGATTATATTATCGAGACCAGTCACAAAATTATTACTGTACAAAGAGCCCGCTGGACACGTGTTCCCATTGTTCGCCCCATTCAAGTACTGGCACAAAGTAAGACCGGTGGGAAAAGTAGAACCGTTAATAGTAAAACCGCTAATAGTATTGATTACATTCAAGAATGGAGCCTGAATCACATTAGAACTATCAACAAAGCCCTGGTTTTGTAATTGATTCAATGTCACTTGCGAAGCAGTTCCACTTAATCCAGTCTCTTCAAGCCCAGATTCAGTGATAGCTTCCGGTCCACTCCAGTTGGTGGTCCCATCACTATTTTGCGGAAATGACCCGCATACAGATTTATTGTTGCTGAATGTATTCACAAAAAAGAGGGCGCCCGATGTTGCTCCAGAGTAACCACCATCTGAAGCAATTGGATTAAGAAAAAATGGGCTGGAAGCCATGAGCGGTGCCGTGACATCGGGGTTAGGATTATCTCGGGGCGCCATCCTCCCTAAATAGTTCCCGCTTGAAGTAAATGTGGTCTGGGTGTTCGTCTCTGATTGGCCAGTTGTCGCAAAGACCAAATTTCCATCAGGACTTACCGCAACAGAATCTGCAGAATTCGGAAACTGTGGGCCAACATAAGGCCCAGAAATGGATTCTCCACCCGTTACAGTACTATCAACAGAAGTTTCGCAGATATTAAAACCTTTATTAACTTGGTAACAATATTTAGGGTTTAAGCAACTGGCATCGGTACAGGCGCCCCCCGTGCCACCAGCAAAGGCATTCTGTCCATTCCCTATATAAAAGCAAGCAACTGCCATAAACATATAGACCATCGGTTTTAATTCTTTAAAATACAAATTCATGCCCTGCCCCTCTGTTTGGTTGTTTAAATTTTTAATTTCCTGGTGTCTAAACATTAAACACGGCAACTCCTAAAAAGTTTCGTTTTATTGATAAATTACGCATAAATAAAATTGAAATGTTTCCCAACGAAAAAAATCGAGCATACATTCGGGTAAAATTCTACCTAAAGCAAGTCGGGGAGGCTATTTTGGGATAAATTCTCAATACTGACTATTTGCTCAGACTTTTCAACATACCTTCACGGTCAAGGCCGATTTTAGACATAGCTTCTTTGGGGTATAAGGCGTAATAACGGCAAAACGTGGAAACTTCCTTGATAGTATGAATATCTTTATTATCTAAAGTTTTAAGTATGGACGCACGGACCCATGTTTCATTAATAATATCGCGTGGTGTAAGGCCTGTCTCTTGGGCCAAGCGGTCACGGTAAACAGTGCTAGGGGATACAGAGCAAACCCGGTTCTGGTCGTAATTATATTTAAAAACATGCGACAAAAGCACTTTACTGGCTTCCATGCCGCTGGTTTCAGAAATCTCATCAACAACCCGATAAAGCTTGCCCTTGACATGATAACGTTTAAGAATAACAAACACATCAATCAAATTGATCAACGCATCAGGAATGTTCATCGGCTCGTTATGCAGGCGGGTGATGGTCTCGCGGGCGCTCAAGGCATGCATGGTGCCCATACAATATTTACCTATATTGACCGCAGTTATCATGTCACGGGCCTCAGAACCGCGGACTTCCCCGACAATAACACGCTCCGGGCGCATGCGAAGGCTGTTTTTGACTAGGTCAGAGAGCGTTAGTTCATCATCCGTTTCCAGACGGGAACAGCTGTCCTCCAGGAATGTATTTAATTCTAGAGTATCTTCAATCACCACTAAACGGTCTTTTTCAGGGATAAAACTCAACAAAGCATTCAACAAAGTGGTCTTGCCGGTGCCAGGCCCCCCGGAAATGATCATATTGGCTGGCCTGATCGAAAGCCCTTCCAGATAAAGCCATAATTGACCCGCAGCCTCATAACCCATTGTTCCATGGCGAATCAGGTCAATAATGCTTAAAGGGTCCATTTTGGCCTTGGTAATGGTCAACTGTGACCCTAAAGGAGAATCAATGATATTGACCCGTCCAGCAAGATTGACTAATTCCAGATTAGCGATCTTGTGGTAACCCTTCCTACCGGCAAAAATGAGGAGCTTTTGGATAAAATTAGTGAATTCTTTAGGGGTTTGAAAACATTTATCCGTGACAATAAAACCCTTTTGAGCATGATGGATATAAATAGGCTTTAGCGCATTAATAATAATGTCTTCAACATCAGCATTATAAAGCAGGTCTTCAATGATGCCATATGACAAAAATTTCTTTATAAAACTGCCCTTACCATCAGCATCGACCAAGCATTCAGCAAAAATCTTTCCCTCATCATTCAACACTTCTTCCAAGACAGCTTTAACAAGACCTTCCCGCTCATCATCTGTCAGCATCAAGGCCATCTTGCCAACCAGCCTTTGCAGGACCAACTTTTCTAAATCAAGATATTCGTTAATTTTCATTTTCTAAAAGCTCAATCTTTTTTCTTGTGGTACTCATCCAAGAGACGGCGAATGTCCGTGGATGAATTTTTAGCAATCTGAGAACAAACAAAAATCAACAGTGAAAGCTGCCAGACATCGTCAGGCCCGCAGATCAAGCCGGCAGAAGTATTTTCTTCTCTTTGCAAGCGGTTACCATAGACCCCGACAGCATCTTCCATTTTACCTTCAAAAACGTTCAAAGAGAAAATTTTATTGTCATATTTCATGGAGGGTAAGGTGACTCCCCTAACCATTAAAAAATTGATCATGGTATTTTCTTTAAAAGAATCTTCTCCTTCGAATTCAAAACCTTCAAATTGGGGGATATTAGGCGGCAAGATCAAAGACGGTCGATGAACAAGCACCTCCCCCGTGCGCACCACGGTATCGCCTTCATTGATCATAGACGGTGATAAAAGGATATAGGGCACGTGCGTTTCGCTGAAGGTCGCAAGTCCTGTCACCCTTGAACGGATAATATTAGTTTCCCGTAAGGCTTTTTCCCAGGATGAATGAATGTCCATATTAATGATAAATCCTTATTCTTAAATTGGAGACCAATAAAATATTGTCTTTAGCTTCAACTTGGACTTCCAGGATATCAGGAGTCTCCTTTTGACGTCGGATACGCAAATCGCCGATATTGTCTGCGATCAATAAAGCTTTGCCGTTACTGATCCTAAACAAATGCCCATCTTTAATAACATACTCTAAAGCTCCTTCATCGGCACGGTCAAAAGCAATACGATGATGCCATAGCCCGTCAGCAGGGAGATCCAGGATGCTATTTTTACGGGCTTCACGCAAGTCAAACATCAGATGTTCCAATGCCTTTCGTATTCCCCGGGCCAAAACAATCCTCTGTTGAAATTCCTCTCTGTGTTTTATTTTCAGAAAAGTCAAAGCCATTGGAATAAAGAAAAGAATTAAAAAGCAAATATATACGATGATGGGTTTTGTTTTTTTCACCAGGCTTCAAGTCCCCCTAGTCTCACCAAATTTTCTATTAAAAATCTGGCGGAGAGGCTGGGATTTCTTCTCCCCCGGTTGCGCATTCGCGCAACCTCCTCCGAAGCCGGCCGCCCTCGCTCGAACCAGTGGCGCTCGGGTCGGCTTCAAATCCCTAAGTTCCGCCAGATTTTCTATTAAAAATCTGGCGGAGAGGCTGGGATTTGAACCCAGGATCCGACTTACGCCGGACAACGGTTTTCGAGACCGCCCCATTCAACCACTCTGGCACCTCTCCTGAAATTTGAGCCATATTAACACCCAGGCCCATTTCCGTCAAACATCAAGAGTCCATAAAAAGTGCCTTATAAACGGATTTATAAAGATGGAATGTTTGCGAAGCCAAGGATTTGATAAAACCCACGAAGGAATACTCTGGGACCGCCCATGCCAAAAGCAGGGACATAACAAAAAAACTGGCTATAAGAACAACACCAAAAGTAAATAGATAATGCGCTTTTAAAACACTGTTATCCGATTCGTATATTTCATGCGCTGTTAAGACCACATGCATGGCGAGCGTAAAAGCGATCAAAAATAAAAAATAAGGTTGCCAAGAAGTTCCTCGGCCTATAAGCAATGTGAAGACATAGATGATTATCAAAAGAATAGAATAAATAGGTACGACAAAACCAAGGTGTTTTATCCATATTTTTTCAATTAAAGAATTTCCAAAAGTGTAGATACTTTTGAAATCATAAACGAAAAGATTCAATGCAACATAGGTGCCTGCCCCCCAAAGCACCCAGACTTCCTTGCTTGCGGGCAATGACAGGATTTGATTTTGAAAAGCAATAAAAGAAGCGATGATCAAAGGCAGGATCAACAGAAAACCAAATATTTTCAAAATTGCCCAAATGACATCTTTCATTTAATGATCTCTAAACCGCCCATATAAGAACGCAGGGCTTCAGGGATAGCTACATTTCCATCGGGGGTCTGATAATTCTCAAGAATCGCAATCATAGTACGTGGAAGTGCAACTCCTGAACCGTTTAAGGTATGCACAAAACCTTTTTTCTTGCCGTCTTTGCCCTTATAAGAAATATTCCCGCGCCGGGCCTGAAAATCTTCAAAATTCGAACAAGAGGACGCCTCCAGCCATTTATCCAAACCTGCAGCATAAACCTCAATATCATAACATTTGGCAGCTGCAAAACTCAAGTCCCCGCTGGCTAGCGCCAAGACCCTGTAAGGGATTTTTAATATCTCAAAAACCCTCCGGGCATTACCCAAAAGGGACTCTAACTCCTGATAAGATGTTTCAGGCCTGACAAATTTGACCAATTCCACCTTGTCAAACTGATGGATGCGCATAAGTCCCCGCGTGTCTTTGCCGTAGGAACCTGCCTCTCGACGGAAACAAGTGGTGTACGCGGTGTAGTACAAAGGCAGATCTTCTTCATCGAGCATTTCATCACGGTGAATATTAGTTACCGGGACCTCTGCGGTCGGGATAAGATACAAATCATCATCGCTTCCCAATCGATACATATCATCTTTCATTTTAGGCAACTGGCCAGTGGTCGTCATGGAGGCGGTATTGACCACAACGGGCGGCGACATTTCGCGATAGCCATGTTGCCCGGTATGCAGATCCAGCATAAAATTGTACAAGGCCCGCTCAAGCCTGGCCCCCATATCTTTATAAAGAATAAAATTCGAACCGCTTAATTTTGTACCGCGTTTAAAATCAATGATCCCGAGGGTCTCAGCAATTTCAATATGTATCTTGGGTTTAAAACCAAAGACAGGCTTGTCTCCCCAACTGGCTATCACCTGATTGGCTTCCGGCCCCCCGACAGGAACTGAAATGTGCGGGACGTTGGGGATAAACAACAAAATATTTTGGATCTCTTCATCCAATGCCTTGACTTGTGGCTCAAGAGCATCAATTTCAGCGGCGATTGTCTTCATCGAAGCTATGGTTGATTTGGGATCTTGTTTGTCCTTGATCAAACGGCTGATACCTTCATTGGCCGCGTTCTTTTTTGATTTTAATTCATCAACTTTAGCGATCAACAGGCGACGGCGGGTATCCAACTGTAATAAAGCTTCCAAATCAACAGTAGCACGTTTGGCAGCTAATCCAGCCTTGACTTTGTCCGGATTTTCACGGATATATTTTAAATCCAACATATTAACTGGGGGGTAAGGTGTCTTTGAGAATCGAATCGATATGTTTTAAAAGGAGTTTGGGCGTAATAGGTTTAGACAAATAGTTTTCCCCCTGTTCAAAACAGTTAACAACATAGTTTGGGTCAGTCAAACTGGTTAAAAACAAAACAGGAATATGGGTAGTGTCAATGTTCGCTTTTAAAAGGCTGCATACCTCAGGCCCTTTGATGTCCGGTAAATTATAATCAAGGATGATCAATTGGGGCTTTTGCTCTTTGGCCACTTCAAGACCGCTTTTGCCGTCATAAGCTTTTAGGACGGTATAACCCCCCCGTTCAATAGCTGCACAAGCCACACGCTGGTCGACCTCGGTATCTTCGATGACCAGGATTTTAATATGCTTTTGCGCAATCTTGGGCTTAAACATAGATGTGATTTTACTTAACATTATTACTATCGTAACGCAGTGATACCGACCTTGTCAATTCAAAAGGCATTTAAATACCCATATTCCAAACAGATTGGTTCCCGAAGGGATAAATTTCTCCATCTACGGCCATTCTTAATGTCTCTTGTGTTAACAAAGGAGCTTTGGAAGATGAAGGACCTACACATAAATAAGAATGCTGAGGATACAAAAATGCCAGATGAGATCCCTTTAATTGAGGCAGTACTAATTGATAAACACCCTCAATGATAAGAGGCCTGTTGATGGCGATTTTATCCATTATTACCACCACAGGAACATTTAAGGCTGCTGCTGTATGCGTAAATCCGGAATCGACACCCACATGGACTTTCGCGACAGATTGCTGGACGATACATTCCCGCATTCCACTGACTGTTTGGTCAACGCCTTCAATGGTCGTTTCTTCCGGTGATTTTAACTGAATAACATAATGGGTCCCTCGAAGTTCTTTAACAACTGCAGACCAAATTTCATCCGTAATGGGACTCCCATATGTTTTTCCGCGTGCTTGTAGTGTCGCAATAGGTTTGGAAGGCAAAACTGAAACACGTTCTTTTTCTTCAGGGCTGATAAAAATCTCTCCCTTTGGCAAACAGGTCTTTATCCCTAAAAAACGGGCTTTCATCTGGGTGAAATGTCCCGAACCATAATCACTGCCACTTCCCTTCTTTTTCCACAAAAACCGTTTATCCTTTGTAAACCCATCAATATATGGGTTATTGGCAAATACTATTTTGGAAACATCCGATTCGTAAATAAATACTTGATAGTCTGGTGAAAGAGATTTAATTAAACGCGGAAGGTGGGAATATAGGACCGTGTCCCCTAAACCAGCAAAGGATGCTTGTCCAATGAAGAATTTCTTTCTTAAATACGATTGTGTAATATAAAAAAATCGTTTTATTTTAAAGAAGGGTCTGCAGGTGATCTTAAAATTTTTCTGATGAGCAATTATCTCATCTCTATTTTTTTCTAAAAACGCGTCAGAAAGTTTGACTGGTGAAACAGGGGATTTTGAATAAAAATCGCTTAAGTGCATGGGGTAAGGCCTATTATTCAAAAAGTGAATTTAATACTATTTCAAACCTGCAAATTTCTCATACTTCTTTGCCAGACCATAGGAACGAGAACGGTTAGACTCATTGAGAACTTCAAGCCAACCATCTTTGACCCAGCCAGCCACAAGAACCCTTGCCATCCTATCGGAAAGTCCAAGGCTCTCTGCTATGTCCTTAACGGATATGCTGTCTTTTTTAGCAAATAAAGCAATAACAGTTCTGGCACGACGATCAAGCTGTCTTAACTCCTTTGGCTCAATGACCGCCTTCTCGCCTCCCGCTCGCAGGGCCTCACCCTCTGCTTGCTGGAACACCTTGGCAAGTAGCTTCACAAAATACTCGACCCATGAGGTCAAATCAGCTACCGCTCTGCCTTGATAATAATGATGGCTCTTGTGAACAGTCAATGCCCCGTAATACCCTTCAAGGTTTTGGGCGTGATGCTCTTCCAGTGAAAAGAAACCGTTTAAACCATACCCATCCCGTTGAAGGATAAATGTGGCGAGCAATCGTGCTGTACGCCCATTCCCATCATAAAAAGGGTGTATGGTCACAAACTGATAATGTAATAGCGCTGAAATCACTGGCGATGGTACACCTTCCATTTGAGCGTGTTTTACCCAAGAGACCATTGCCGCCATGAGTGAAGCGACATCCTTTACTTCTGGAGGTAAATAAACGATGCCGCCAGAGGCCGCATCACGAATAACATTCTGGCCATCACGGTAAGGTGTAGGCTTCGCCCGTTTCCCCTTTTCCACCAAAGCATGAAGTCGGCAAATAAGCTTTTCGCTTATTTCCACTTTCTTTTCAGCCCAATCCTCAACCTTTAACAAGGCATCCCAATAATTACGGACTTCGCTGACATCCCGCTCCCGACCATGAAAATTAGCTTTTTGCTCGGCAATAACCTTTTCTGTTTCCTTGAGCGTCAGGCGGTTACCTTCAATACGGGTGGAATAATGGGTGGAACGAACCCTTGCTTTATGGCGAAGTTCCGCTTGTGTGGCAGGAGATAATGGGGTTTTCTCAATGACCGTCTTGGTTGCCTCAATATCCATCAGGGCACGGGCAATAGCAGAGTTAAGCTGATAAACAGGTTTCCAAATCATAAAAATTCCTTGAAACAGTTAAGCACACCGAATTCAATTATACAAGTATTTCCGATAAATTGCCATTAAATTACCGACAAATTGCCGATAACCCATTTCGGTTGTCAATACGTCAGGTTATGGTTAGGTGGGATTGATCTGGGCAAATCAGCTATTTTTTAGTAATAAATAGTAGTGGGCGACTGATCACTTTGTTTATTCTTTAAATAATCAAAATGCACGCCTTTCGTGACACCGGCCTGGATAGTACGTTCAGTTTCGATGGTCTCAATTATTTTTCCATTCGCATCTTTCTTAACCTGAATTTCTTTAATAACATACGTACTTACACATCCCGACAATGCCAAACACATCAACAAAACAAAAACTCTTTTCATAATGTACCCTCCAAATTAAGTCCAGTATAGTGATCCTTTAAATAATATACAATCAAATAATCCAACACAACCTTTACCAAATAAACGGTACCAGACGATATTGAATTTTCTGACAATACTCCTTATAACCTGGTAGGCCTTGGGACAGGAACTTCTCTTCATCTATAAGTCGCCATCCTATGATAAATACCATTGGGATAAAAACAAGGAGTCCCCACCATGATCCCAAAGCAAGAGGCGTCCCAAAAAGCATAATAATCGCCCCCAAGTACATAGGATGGCGAATGATCGCATATGGCCCTGTTGAAATTACTTTATGTTCAGAATTTACTTCAATCGTTGCAGCGGCAAAAGAGTTCTCCTTGAGCACAATAAAGATGACGAAATATCCAAGTACCACCAAAACGTCACCCATCATCTCTACTGAGAATGGAACATCTGACCATAAAAAACGATGATCAAGCGCAGGAAGAATATATCCAGAAATATATGTAACGAATATATAAAACTGTATCCACTTTTGACTTTTTTCTTTCTCTGCCCTATTTAACCGGCGTTCGAGAAGCTTGGGATCACACTTATATAAATAGACAAATATCAGCACCACTGATAAACCAAAGATGAATAAGTAAACCCAAGCCTGCCAAAAATCAAATGTCCCTGCAGGGGCAAAAAGTAAAAATCCTAAACCAACGATAAGTTGTATGCTTCCAATGATAGTTTTTCCAGCCAAACTATGCATTTTTTTATTTTCCAAAAAATTCATTAAAGAAAATACGGGGCAGCATAGGGAGCAGCAGCTATACCTATCTGGACAGCAGAGCTAACAACAGTGCCAAGGAGATCAATGGGCACTTGTATCAATGCACAACCTGTTTGGGCTATACACAACAAAATTAAGCAGGCTATCTTAAAAATCTTTTTTGAAAATGTCATTTCTCTCAAGTATTCTTCAATCTTTCCTGTAACCATTTGCTTGCAATTTTCTTTATCAATTCTATATCCATTAAGAAAGGAAAGCAAAAGAGAAACCAAATAAAAACCCTTGCAAATTTATTCAATTTACAAGGGGATTTATTTTATCGTTATTAAACTTAATTAAGACTAATCAAGTCCTTTCTCATTTCTTGAGGAACTTGGTCTAAACTGGCAATTTGAAGTTCATGCTTTTTATTGTTCAAAGATG
>Ga0206797_1043_pt1 | contig 29769 bp, 19 predicted proteins | sample Alteio_BWOrgCont_69_FD_152894 | JGI IMG/M metagenome (GOLD analysis project Ga0206797, IMG submission 152894) | Enriched cells from forest soil in Barre Woods Harvard Forest LTER site, Petersham, Massachusetts, United States -... | ecosystem: Environmental > Terrestrial > Soil > Temperate forest >...
AGGGGATTACTATTTTAGACCCATATAAAGAAGGTAACTATGGATATAAGGGATTGCATAGAACCGGTGCGGAAATAAAAGCTGTTTATAATTATGGTACTCTCCCATCAGGCCAAAGAGTTATCGAAGGAGATGGTTTTGGTTTAGTTATAATGAACTCTTCAGTACACCCAAGCACTGTTCTTGTTTCTATGGGGCATACGATTTGTACAGGTATTGCTGTTAAAATTAGAAATAGAAATACAGGTCGAATAGATTTAGGGCTTGCTCATAATGTTCCTGAAGAATATGGGGATTTTAGAGATAATAATAATATTTTATACAACCTTTTATCAAAAACATATGATGCACTAAAAGAGAATTATGAGGTTTTGGAATATGTTGTAAGATATTATCCGTCTGCTTTTGCTAAAGACAGAGGAGAAAGAAGTGACAAAGAATATGAGGAAGATATCAAGAGGAAATTTTTAGATAAAAATCCAGGTGCAATAATTAAATTCTTGCCAAGTTCAGAAAGGGAGAATAATGATATTGCAGTTAATGAGGGAGGAGTCAGCACAACGTCCCCTTTAGAGGATTATTTTTTAAATGTGGAATGGGGGGACAGCGCCCAATTAGTAGGAGATCGAGCGATGGGTGGGACAGCGACACTACCGGCGAATGTCAATGGAATTCAAAATATAGAGAATGAAGAGAGGCGTGATTCGAAGGTTCCAAGACCAACCGGATTATGGGGGGTGGATCAGGAAAAGAAAGAAGAATGGGTAAATGCCCATCCGGAAGGAACTGCCAGAGCAGTTGCTTCTGCGTTAGCTCATAATATTACCGAGATTTCACAGGGGTCTTTTGAAAAGGCATTGAAAGGGTCGATAGAAAAATTTGAAAGGGATCTCAATGGCGTCCCGTATTCTCTGATCTTGAGGGAAGATGGTCGTGAACTCAAAAGTTTTCATTGGGTATACCATTTGGCTCGAGAACTAGGTTTGCCAGAACCACATTCGATTTCTTCCATGGGCAATGTAAGAAAAATATTATGGTTAAGGGATCTGTTTAAGCAGGCGGGAACCTATCCTGATGGAGAACAAAAAGAAGTCCATATTGCGGTCGTTGATGATTGGGTCCATTCAGGACATCAGGTGGCCGATTTGATCAAAATTTGTATTAAGGCCGCCGGCAGTACTGCGAAATATCTTAGATTTCATATTGTCATTCCATTTGCGACTGAAGAAGGAAAGCAACGGATCGATGAAGAAATAGGGCAGGATTTGTCAACCATGCGAGATGTGGCCGGGAAGATTCTGCATATCGAGAAAGTCGACGGCATGGTGAAGTTTTATGATGTTGATGAGATAAAAACGGTTAGTAGCATTTTTAAGGATGATCCAGAAATGTTACGCAAGATTGTAGGCATGTATGGAGAGCATGCGCTTAAGCAGACGCTAACTCTTCGTGAGGGCAAGGCTCCGGATGGCACGTCGAATGTAGCGGATAAGAACACCAGATCAATTTTTATAGATGGAACTGTTGTAGATGAGAACGGTCAATTTATCAAGGAAGTAAAATTTATTAATGGGTTAGAAAACGAACCTGTTTATAGAACGGAAGAATACAGTAGATATATTGAAACACATCCAATATCCAATGAGTCGTTGAAGAAGGGTGGTATCGACCTAACAAATGTTAATAAGTACTTACAGACGCAAAGTAATGGTGGTGAAATCAAATTTCATATAAACCCAGCCCAGCTTGCACAATTACAAAATGCTCCAGGCTTTACGGTTGGAGACATCACCATTCAGCCGCTTAAAAGCCTGCCAATTTGGTTGGGCGTAAACCAACCGCAAACAAACTCTCAAATGGTGGTTTAAATTACCCTTCTTGAGTTTGGCAAATTTTCACTAACTTCGACGATGTCATCCTGAGGCCATTAGGCCGAAGGATTTTAAGGCGCCTTAAAATTCTTCGTCGCTGTCGCTCCTCAGAATGACAGAATTCTATCAAAAGTGCCAGACTCAAGAAATTTTTAATTTTAAACAAGAATTAATTTCTAAATGATTAAAATAAAAGATAAAATAAACTCCATTCGTATAAAACATTCATGATATCAATATTCAAAATTACTCTTATTTTATTCTTATTTACACCTGCCTTTGCATGCGCCGGACAACCCATTACACTCAGGGATTGCTTTAAGGCTGCATTGAAACAAAGTGAAGTCATGGCCAATCAACAGGAGTTGGTCGTGCAGGCAGAGGCTAATTATCATAAGGCCTGGGGAACCATCTTGCCGTCTATTAATGGTTCGTATTCCTATTTTCATCCGGATGAGCCAGGACTTACTTCAGGTAACACCTCAAATTCGACCGCACAACAGACTACAGCCATAACGGCTGACCAGCCCTTGTTTCGAGGTTTCAGGGATTTTGCCGCTGTCAATTCCGCGAAAGATTCAATTAAAGCTCAACAACAAGCCAGGCAATGGGCTGGTATGCAGCTTTACAGGGATGTAGCCCAGGCTTTTTATACCCGTTTGGCTGCGCAAAAAGACCTGCAAGTTATAGATAGTGAACTTGATCAATACCAAAAAAGGATCAAGGAACTTGAGGATAGGTTGGCCATTGGGCGTTCCAGGATCACCGAAGTCCTGACCGACCAGGCGGCACAGGCCATCCTCAAGGCCCAACGCCAACAGGTGTTAGGGCAGATAGAAGTGTCAAAAGAAGTGTTGGCTTTTTTGACAGGTTTGGACCAAGACATTCCATTGGATGACACCGATGCTCCGTCATCTGATGTCACTTCATTGGATAGCTATCAATCACAAATTCCTTCAAGGCCTGATATTATCGCCGCCCAAAAAAATGTGCAAGCTTTTCAAGCCAATCTCTCTGTGGCCAAAGGGGCGTATCTGCCATCTATAGATTTAATCAGTAATTATTATTTCCAGCGGCCGGACCGTCATGCGAACGGGGATTGGGACGTAGAAATTGCCGTGACCATGCCTATTTTTACAGGGGGCATCATTTCTTCAAACATAAAGATAGCCCAATCCCAGTATGCCCAGGCAAAGTTACAATTAAGCCAGGTGACCAGAATGGCCCTGGAAGATGTCCGTTCTTTATACCATAACCTTCAATCTGATTTAGACCAACTATCAGCTTTTCAAGAGGCCTTTGATATTTCCAAAAAGAATTATGACGCCAATGTTAAAGATTATGAATATAATTTAGTCACTAATCTGGACGTGCTGCAAGCCTTGACCTCTTATCAGGATACCCAACGTTCCTTAGAAAAAATCCGTTACCAGGCCATGATTGATTATAATCAACTGGAAGCGTCCGTGGCCCATCGTCTGTCTTGGATGGAAGATTAATGAATATATCTGAAATATCGATAAGGCAGCCTGTTTTTGCATGGATGCTAATGTCCGGGCTTATCGTATTTGGCGGGATCTCCTTTATGCGCATGGGGATCAGCCAGCTCCCGGATGTGGATTATCCGGTGGTGTCCGTCAATGTCCGCCTGGAAGGTGCTGCCCCCGAGGTCATAGAAACTTCTATCGTTGACATCATTGAAGATGCCGTGATGAGTATCCAGAGTATCCGCAGTGTCACCTCCGAATCAGAAGATAGTGAAGGGACTATAACGATTGAATTTGAGCTTGACCGTAATATTGATTTAGCGATCCAGGACGTCCAGGCCAAGGTTGACTCAGTTTTACAAAAACTCCCCAAAGAAATCACTTCACCAACGATCCGCAAATCAAATCCCGAAGACCAACCAATCATGCTATTGACTTTGGAGAGCAATAAATATCCTCTTAAGGATTTGATGTTATATACGAATGATCGTGTTAAAAATGATTTTTCAACGGTAGCAGGAGTAGGAGATATTACCTTGTGGGGCTACCGCGATCCCAATTTACGTGTCTGGGTGGATAACAAGGCGCTTAATGCGTACGCGCTTTCGGTAGATGATGTCATTAACACGATACAGAACCAGCATATGGAAGGTCCTGCTGGTCAATTAGACAGCGGTAAGACACAGTTTAACGTCCGTACTATGGGGGAAGCCAAGACCATCGAAGAATTTGGTGATTTGGTCATCAATCAGCGAGGCGGGGGACCAAACTATATCCCAATCCATTTAAGCCAGGTCGCACGTATCGAGGAAGGTATGGCTGATGCTCGCAGTTATAGCCGCGCTATGGGGACCCCCAGCGTTACGTTAGGTATTCTCAAACAGCGAGGATCTAACTCTGTTGCAGTGGCCAAAGCTGTCCGGGCTAGGGTTGCGGAAGTCCAAAAAGGCCTGCCTCAAGGCATGAAGCTTAGCATAAACTTTGATAGCACCCGTTACATCGAACAAGCCGTGCATGAATTGTATTTTACCCTACTACTTTCAGCTCTTTTGACGGGATTGGTTTGCTGGATGTTCTTAGGCTCTTGGACATCAACCCTGAATGTTCTCTTGGCGATCCCCACCTCGGTGATTGGGACTTTTACTGTCCTTTATTTCGCAGGATTTACCCTGAATACCTTTACCTTGTTGGGCTTAAGCCTTTCCATCGGGATCGTGGTGGATGATGCCATCATGGTGTTGGAAAATATCATTCGCCATCAGGAGAAGGGAAAAAGCAGGATCCTGGCAGCCCTCAATGGCTCTCGAGAAATCACCTTCGCGGCCATGGCCGCGACCATTTCTGTGGTGGCGATCTTTTTACCAGTGGCTTTCATGAGCGGCGTGATTGGAAAATTTTTCTTCCAGTTTGGAGTAACCATTACCGTGGCGGTACTATTGTCTTTAGTTGAAGCTTTGACCTTGACCCCTATGCGCTGTTCACAGTTTGTGGCTATGGGAAAACGGACGACCCGATTTGGTCAAGGGGTTGAATGGTTAATGGAGCATACGCGTGACCTTTATTCTTCCTGGCTTGCCGTGGCTTTGAGGCATCGCGTGAAGGTGATAGTTGTAGCCATGATAGTTTTTGCTTTGAGCTTCTCAGTTCTTTTATTTCTCAACAAGGAGTTCATTCCCACCCAGGACCAGAGCCGGTTTAATATCCGTCTTAAGACCCCGGTTGGATCAGCGCTTTCTTATTCGAATTTAAAATTCAGTGAAGTGGAAATATTCCTTTCGAAGAGACCCGAGATTGATCGATACGTCCTGCAGGTGGGGGGAGGTTCTCCAGGGGATTCCAACAGCGGTTGGGTGCTTGTGACGATGAAGGACCGGGGGCATCGAGGTATTGATCCACAAGTAGGGCATGAATTAAGCCAGCAAGAATTCATGGATGTGTGCCGCAAGAAATTCAACAAGATCCCTGACCTGCACGCGGTGATGCAGGACCTTTCCACCAAGGCCTTTACCGCCTCCAGGGGATTTCCCGTGGAATTTACCGTCCAGGGACCCAATTGGGAAAAACTGGCGGATTATTCGAAACAAATAATGGACGGATTGGAAAAAACGGGGTTAGTCACTGACCTGGACACTAATTATTCTCTTGGACAGCCGGAGCTTCAAGTCATACCAGACCGTAAAAAAGCAGCTGACTATGGGGTCAACATTGCTACCATTTCTCAGGATGTAGAGGCCATGATTAGTGGGGTCCTGGTGGGCACCTATGAGAAAGGCGGGCATCGATACGACATTCGCTTGAAGCTGGAAAATAGCAAGGAGGCTCCGAGTACCCAGGTCAATGACCTTTTTGTCCGTAATAATCGAGGTGAATTGACACCACTGTCTAATTTAGTCACCATAAAGGAAAAACAATCCATGGTCTCAATTTGGCGCAGTAATCGTGAACGCTCAATTACCGTCTATGCCAATGTCAAGGCCGGAGAGTCCCAGCAAAAAGCCTTGGGCATGGCCCAGAATTTAGCCCGGCGTATCTTGCCTCCGGAATACCATATCACCTTGACCGGAAGCTCACAAACATTTGCCGAATCCCTTCAGAGCCTGGTTTTGGTCCTTCTACTGGGACTAGTCGTTGCCTACATGGTCCTGGCTTCACAATTTAATAGTTTTGTTGATCCGCTTTCAGTATTGATGGCCCTTCCATTTAGTATTTCCGGAGCCCTCATGGCCTTGTTTATTACTCATCGGTCAATCAATATTTATAGTGTTATTGGCCTCATTTTGCTCATGGGGATCGTCAAGAAAAATTCGATCCTGCTGGTGGATTTTACGAACCAAGTAAGAGATAGGGGGGAACATTCAGTCAACAAAGCCCTTTTGACAGCGTGTCCCATCCGCTTGCGGCCGATTTTGATGACCTCGGTGGCCACTATTGCAGGAGCCATACCCGCTGCCCTGGCCTTTGGCCCGGGAGCAGAGAGCCGCAACCCCATGGCCATCGCTGTCATCGGTGGGGTGGTCTTTTCAACTGTTTTGACACTCTTTGTGGTCCCTTGTTTCTACAGCATCATGTCGCGTTTTGAGGGTAAACATGCACATCAGAAACTTTTGATGGATGCTTCCCAAGAAGAAAAAGAGCATACGAATAAATAGTCAGCCCTTATTAATGATCGATTTTAATATCCTGTTCTTTATCGTGGCTGTCTTGTCCGGAGGGGTTGCCTCCATTGCTGGCTTTGGCATTGGAAGTTTATTAACACCCTTGTTGGCCCTGAAGGTCAGTATGGGTATTTCTGTTGCAGGTATTTCTATAGCCCACTTCTTGGGCACCGCATTTCGATTTTGGACGTGGAGAAAATACATCAACAAGCGGGTGCTTTTTAGTTTTGGCATTACAAGTGCTATTGGTGGACTGATAGGCGCATTGTTTCATAATATTTTCCAAAACATCATTCTGACCCGTATATTTGGTTGTTTGTTGGTTTTTGCAGGGGCTTCAGGCTTGACGCATTTATCAGAAAGGTGGCGTTTTAGTGGGACAGTGGCATGGATTGCTGGTGCATTATCAGGCCTTTTTGGAGGGCTTGTAGGCAATCAAGGAGGCATTCGTTCAGCAGCCCTGTTTGGCTTTGATCTTCAAGGGAAAGAATTCGTGGTAACAGCCACTGGGATTGCGCTTGCTGTTGATGTAGCCCGGATGCCGGTTTATCTAGTCATTCAATGGAGGGACATTTTAAATATTTGGCCGTTGATTATAGTTGCTTCAGCAGGTGTTTTGATTGGTACCCAAGCAGGGGTTTGGGTGTTGGGCAAGATCCCTGAAGTATTATTTAAAAAAATCGTTTCGGGGATCATATTTTTAATTGGTATATGGGTGTTGATTCATACCACTTAAAATGTAAGTCTTTTAATTAATCTATTTTTCACCCTGTCTTCATTTGAAATTATTTATACTGCACTCAAAATTAGGGGGGCAGGATGATAAAAAAAGCAAAATATTCCAGTGATTGGCAAGACACGTATAAATATATAGATGAGAGGGACTATCAATTTGATACTAATCAACCCCAACATCGTAAATTGAAGCGTCAGACAAAGAGCGTTTCTTCAAGTAGCAAGAAACGTCCTACACACTTAAGCAGAGTACGTCCTAAGACACATCAATGAAGAAGTTTAAATAAAAACCCCTTTTTGGTTAACTATCCAGACCACATACACTTTGGAGGTGTTTATATTCTGGAGGATGTTTCTTTTTGCAAGAAACATTTTTTATTAACCGAAAAGGGATTAATACCTTCATGGCTACAAAATCAAAATACAGTATCTAACCTTAAGAAGAGATGAAAATAGTATTAAAATTTTTGGATAAAGGGAAGGGGTAAGATTGGACTTATTTAAGAAAATTATTGGGTCTCAAATTAAGCAGATGCGGATGAGTATCCGTAAATTATTTCGCCGATACAATGTGGAAGCAGTTCACGACTTGCGTGTAGCTGCGTTGCGGACGGATTTCGCATTAAATTTTTGTGAACAATCAAAAGGCATCGTCCTAGTCAAGAAAATAAGGAACCAGCTTAAAGAAGCACGGAGGATCATGGGGCGAGCCCGGAATCTCGATATATTATTTGTCCGTACAGAAAAGAACTTAAAAAATTTAAATTTAACGTCTTCTCAAGCAGAGGGCATCATGAAACTGATTCAATCCCATAGAAATACATCTCATCAAGCTTTGATGAGAATGCTTGAATCATCGTGGTTCGAAGGGATATTAAAAGATTTGGAACGCATAAAGAATGAGCGCGGAGTGCCTGACCTTCCTTCTATCATTAAAGGCCCGTTTAAGCAGACCATTAATTTCGTTCTAGAGTACCGCAATAAAGAAATCCATGCTTTTAATCTGCATGTTATCCGAATTGCTTTTAAGAAATTACATTATGCTTGTGAATTTTTCGAAGAGGTCGACAAACCGCGGATGCAAAAAGCCCTGAAATTTATCTTAAAATTTCAGGATTTGCTGGGAGAACGTCAGGACGGTGTTGCTTCGGAGAAGCTTTTATCTGGATTTGAACACAAACTCGTTAGTAAATTTTTAAAAATGGAAAAAGTATTCGTTAAAGATCACCAAAAGAAATTTGAAAAACTTTGGAAAGAATCATTTCTAAAGTCTTCCATTTTGGTAAGGCTACATCGCTGGGCTGAACATTATTCCTAATATTCCGGTCATGTCGAGTATCCCGGATCTTTCGAAATGAACGCTTCACTGATTTTTTTCCTTCGCAGCTTCCTTACTGTAATGAACAAACCATTTGAGGATATGACTTCACCGCCGTTGAAAGGTTTTGTAGAGTGTCTCTGGCAGAAGTCCGCCAGTTTTAAATCACCTTCACTGCCAAAAAGGGTAGGAGGGACATCAAGTGTTTTAGCTATGGTGGACATGGAAACCGCTCCGCCGATAAGCCACTGATTGCCGTAGGGATGAATATGGGTGGGAAGGCGGTCATACTCATCTTCAATTTCACCGACTAATTCTTCAATAATGTCCTCTTGGGTCACCATGCCTACAATTTGTTTTTGTGCGTTTTCGACCAGTCCAATATGCAGTTTTTCCTGGATCATACGTTCCAATACTTTAGAAATAGGAGTCGTGTCTACAAATTTGATGAGGGGGCGGATGATCCCTTTAATGGTCGGGTCTTCCGGGTTTATTTTAAGTGCTGCCATGATATCTTTAAAATTAATGTATCCCTGGATGGTTTGAGGGTCATTGCTTTTTTCACAAACAGGAAAGCGGGTGTGCATATCAAGGTGGGCCAGGACCAAGGCATTTGTCAGGGTGCTATTTTGTGGGATCATGCACATATCAGAAGCCGGGATCATAATGTTTTTAATGGGCCTTAAGGAAAGCTGGGCAGCAGACAAAACAATTTTTTCTTGCTGGGCATCAATTAACCGTGATGTCCTGGCTAAGGAAAGGGCAGCTGTAAGCTCATGCAGGCTGCTTTGAGTGTCGGGACTGGAATCATGAATTGGTCTTTTCTTATCAATGAATTTAATGGCAGATTTAACGATATATTCCATGAAGGAAACAACAGGATTAGCGATGTAGGAAAAATAGAGCATTATTTTGGCCAATTTAAGGACGACCCACTCATTGTTTTTAATGGCAAAGATTTTGGGGATAAGCTCGGCGAAGATGATGGTAAAGGAGCTTAAAGGGATGATGAGGGTGATCAAACTTAAGGCTTCAGCAAAATTTTTTGAAATCCCAAGGGTTTTTTCATAATAAGGGTTGAGCGCTTCGGTGACGCCAGCACCACCAATGGCAGCTGCTATTGCACCAACAAAGGTGACTCCTAATTGCACCACCGCCAGGCTTGCTTCCATACGGTCTTTCATGAACAAGGCTTCGGCAGCGCCATTTTTTTTAGTTTCTACCAGATAGGTGAGTTTGGACCGGGAGATGGAGGCTAAGCCCATTTCAAAGGCAGCAAAAACAGCGTTGATCATGATCATGGCAAGGATGATTAGCAGCTCGTTGATAAAGTACATTAAACAATTCCTCTACTAAAACATTTATTAATATTATAAATGCCAAGATGGAGAATACAATGTGTCCTTCAATGATATAGTAAAGGAAATAAATAAAATTTATAATATTTTTTATTCTTATCTTCTGGAGAAGCCACCGAAAATAGACTGTGCGCTGGCAGGTTGCAGATCAATAACTACAGGGTAAGCTCTGGATAAACCTTCACGTTTAACGCGTGCGATTAAATCCGGGTCGATATCCACTGTCACCCCGCCATTAGCATCCTTGACAACGTGCATGGCCGCGTCCTGCTGGCTTAAGTCAATACCGCCTTGTGTCCAAGTAACAACTTGGGCCTTATCCTTTTTTGCAGGTAAATTTCGTTTTATTTCATCAGCTGTCATCGCCAAATTTGCTAAAGCAGGTTCACTTTCTTTGATAAATTCATAATTAAATTTAAGGGATGTTGCTGCATGAAAGAAAGAAAAAACAGTTCGAGCTTTACTGAGAAAAACATCTTTTGGAGCTGAAATTTCCTTAATGAGATATTTATAAAAATACAGATCTTGTTCTTCTTCGGGGATAGTTTCCGTGTTAGTTGCGGTGATCAGATTTTTCATGAATTCGATCTGTTGTTTAATTGTTGACAATGTTTTACCCATTTTTCTTTTTTTCCAAAATGAAAGATTTTGGATATTGTCTCTTAATTCGATTAGCTTGGCTAAATATGTTTTGGCAGTTTCATTTGCGCTCCGTGCGGTAGAAAAAAAAGACAACAAAAGTTCATTGTTTTCAATAATAGTATAACTAAGAGTCGTATTTAAAAAAAGATAGATAGTCCGTAATATGCGATCATTGCTATATATTTCAAGGGCCGTCGAAAGATCCAATAACTCTCTTACGAGATTTTCCTCAATAACAATTTTAGGGACATATGGTTTTACCTCCCCGTCCATCGCCGCATCCGGTTTCATTCTTTGCCTACTGGCTGAGGCCGTTTCAGAAACCATGGCTTTATTCAAAAATCGAAAAGATAGTACTGATTCTTTAGTACCATTATTTCGGACGTAAAGGTCACCGTTATCTATATATAATTCAGCTATATCCTTCTCTTCTTCACCTAGTAAACAGCGTTTCTGGGAACCATTTGTATCCCGCATCGTATTACTTCCTGGCCAAAATGAAATAAGGTCTTCTCTATAATCCGTAATCTGAATGGGAGGTGTTTTAGGATCATCTTGATTATAGTGCACATCAAAACGGACTGTGAGCTGACCACCTGTAAAAGAGACAACTGCATTCTTAGGTATTTTGACCCTTTGTCCTGGATGCAATTTCCCTGACGGCCCTTTCACGTCAACAAAGGCATTGATTACTTGGGCCCATTCAATCCAAGAAGCATGACGATTTTTTCTGAGGTCTTCAAAGGTATTGATTTGTTTTGCGAATTCAATCCAAAAACCAATATGATCTTTTCTTATATCTTCATCGTGTGGTAGTAATAATTCTTGCAAACCATGCTTTTGATCAATTTTATTCGGATCTATTTTGGGGTAATACGGATTTTTGAGAGAATACCTGATAGACCTCAAGATTTGCTCTCCATCCACCGCCTCTCCCCAATACTCATCTCCCCAAACAGCCTTTCTTAATGTAAGATTTATGGCCGTAGCTATAAAATGATCACCTAATCCCGGCAATGCTTCCAAAGCGTTTCTTTGACTTTCAATCTGATTTGCGGTCAGGGGCACCGGACTTTCTCCAATATTACGTTTAGGTCGTTCTGTTTCAAGCACGACCTCGGCCCTGTCATAAGTAGAAGATACTTGGGCCTTGGAAGGTTCTGTGGAATACTGGCCCATATCCGCACCAAAGTAACCACCAGAAAAATATTTACGCGGCAAGGCCTCTTGTGTCACTGGATCCATATCTTCTTGAATAAAATTAAACACACCTTTCTTGTAGGCTTTCAAATATTGTTGGTAAATGGCCTCATTGGTTTTGGCATCATTTTGGTCTATACCTTTAACTGTACCTTTATTGGCGTAGACGCGGTTAAGCAAGGCTTGCTTTAAATTGCGTTTAAACCACACCGCCAATGCCTGGGCGAAAAATATCTGGCGCAGAGTGGCAAAATTTTTTCCATCGTTGACTTCTTTTTCGATTTCGGGGAGGATTACTTGTTTTATAATCTGAGAAGCAATAGCGTTTGCCGGTTGGTTGGTTCCCTGGGACAATGTGTTCGGTCTATCGCTGCTGCGATAGACAGGCATCAAATTTGCAATAGGATAAGCTCGGGGCATGTACCCCTTCCCTGCGGTCAGGGGAACGTGTCCCCTGGTTGGTGTTGCTGTGATGGCAAAATGTTTTTTAAGTGACAGATAATCTTCTTCCAGCATGACCTTTAAATGACCGTTTACAATAAATGCTGTCTGGCCGTGTTCGTAAATGCCAACACTTTGAGGTATGATCCATACCTTGTTAAAGGTATTGACGGGTACTTGAGTTGTCCCGTACATTTCTTTGGCTTTAGCGTAAACCTTTGCCCAAAATAATTTGCCCAGGGCTTTTTGGGGGTGTATTAATGAAGCGGTCAACTGTTTGAGCATATAATCCTGGGCTAATAAATCACGGCCCATCGCTGTTTGCCCTAACACTTCAGGAATCATCCGGTCTTTTTCATAGGGGCTTAAGTTGACCCAAATATCCTTATCTGGTATGGTCAAAGAGGCAAAGAAATACTTCACCATCTGATCTACTTCATCTTTTAAAACTGCTCTGGACACCTTAGACTGCCCTGGATCAACAATGAAATCGAATAAAAACGGATTATTTTTGTGCACTGTTAATCCCCTGATCAAGGCAGGTTCGAAGCTGGGGCCAACTGAAACCATGGCCCCCGGCACAGGAAGTTGATCAATGTTAAAGTCCTGGGCATAGGCCAGCTGGTTATTGCTGGCAATAAGAGTCATGCACATAAAAAATGCTATATGTCGTTTAAACATACGTTCCTCAATGGTGCAAAAGACAGAATGAGTACTTCTGTGTATTTAGAAAAGGATAACATATTTTTTCCCTGTAGGATGTTATTTTAGTGTGATTGAAAAGAGAGGTCTTTGCTGCTTTGAACATGATAGAATATAATTTATCGCATAGTGATATAGTGAATTAATGGAATTAATGAAATTTATAATAATTTTTACACTTGTGACATTTCTAGAGATAGGCGGCGGCCAATCTAATGCCGAGCAGGTCATTACATTTGGGCCTGAAGAAACAAAGTTGGTTGGTTCAATTCCTTACACGGTACTTGGTCAATACCAGGCCCAGTTTAAAGTTTTTAAGGGGCGGATGGTGTTGGATGAAAAAGATCAGGTCCGTTCAGTAGATTTAATGATAGAGGCAAACAGCATTGAATCAAATTGTCCATGGTGCGATAAGATTGCGCGGTCAAGAAGATTGTTATATACAGCACGGTATCCAAAGATCATTTTTAAAAGCGATCAAGTCATTAAGGATAAAACCAGCTATAAAGTCAAAGGGACTTTAGAAATGCACGGTATAAGAAGGAGAATGGTTTTTCCTTTCAAAGGGCGTATTGTATTTGACCCAAACGCCAAAGGTCAATTTTTTGATCTTAAAGGTAATTGGATCATCAACCGTAAAGATTTTAATATTGTTTGGAACAAATGGCTTGATAAGGGAGGGGTCTTGGTAGGTGATCATTTTACAGTTAGTTGGGAGATCAAGGTGAGTTTAAAAGCCCTCCACTCAAGAAGTAGCCAGCCAATTCGGCCAGTCCAATAGGAACGATCTATGGTATCATTCCCACTGGCTAATTCACAAAAAGTAGCCAAATTCTTAAAAATAGTACATACTTTTCTATAGATGAGAAGCTATGTAGATTTCAGAGCCAATATGGCCTGGGGGCTTGTTTTTGCCTTTTTGCTTAACACATTTGTACCCATTGCCCAAGCGGATGAGTTTGTGTTGCCTGGGCCAGGATCCATGGTACATCTAAGTCCTCAATTTAATCCTGCTGTACTTAAAGGTATCCAATTAGATCCAAAGAATCCTTTTCGGTTCCATTTCTTTGTTGATAAAGGGGATTCCCTCCCCAAAGGACTGTCATCCCCGAATGCTTCAGTCGGGGATCCACAACAAGAACAGCTGAAACAAGAATCCTCCAAACTCATCAAATACTTTCTTGCCTCTTTAACCATCCCTGAAAGAGATCTCTGGGTCAACCTTTCCCCTTATGAAAAAGACCGCATTGTTCCATCAGAATTTGGTCAAACCCAGATGGGCCGTGACCTTTTGGCTGAAGATTACATGCTCAAACAAATAACAGCCAGCTTAATTTATCCAGAGGATAAAATTGGCAAGGAATTCTGGCAGAAGGTGTATGCCCAAGCGCAAGCCAAGTATGGCACCACCAATGTCCCTATTAATACGTTCAATAAAGTCTGGATAGTACCTGAGAAGGCGGTTGTTTATGAGAATGGCGGCACGGCGTTTGTGTTGGAAAATCATTTGAAGGTCATGCTAGAAGAAGATTATTTGTCTTTAGAAAAGTACAGTGGCCGACCAGGGGACATGGCTTTAGCCGTGTCCCCAAGCAGGTTGCCAAGCGAATTAGGGTTGGGGGTGAGAGCCTCCCAGGGAACCCACCGTTCCGACGTACCAGCCATCAATGCATTAGGTTTCCAGATCGTCCGTGAGATAGTCATTCCCGCCCTCACCAAAGAAGTCAACGAAGGCAAAAATTTTGCCCAACTGCGTCAGGCTTTTTACTCGCTCATCCTGGCCACCTGGTATAAGAAGAAAATAAAAGAGAGCATTCTTAACAAAATTTATTCTAATCAAAATAAAATTCAAGGCCTTGTCATTCCCACGAAAGCGGGAATCCAGAACAAAAATGACGTCGAAGCCATCTATCAACAATACCTCCGAGCCTTCAGAAAAGGTGTCTTTAACTATATCAAGGAAGAACCCGATCCTTTGGCCAATCGAACCATTCCAAGGAAATATTTCTCTGGAGGGCTTCTGTTACAAGTCACTCTTGATGAACGTGGCCCAGGGCAGATTAGCCCTGCCCAGCTTAGTCAATTTGATAATGGGCAATTAACAGATGTTCTGACGGATCTGACAGTGATTACAAGGCGGGGCCTAATTGGCCAGCCAACTGACAGGGTGGTGAGAATATTTCCAATGGTTGACCACATTGTGTGGGAAGTTGAAGGCAAGTTTCCTCCTGTTCATCCGGAAGAATTATTATTTAACGAAAAAAAATCCTTTTTTCGTCTATGAGGGAAATAAATATTTTTGGGTTGTATTCATTGAGCAAAATGGCTTAAAGAAAATATTAATTCAGGATAATGAACAGCATTTGATCCAAGAATTTGGGTATCAAGAAGGCAAGGAGTTCTCTTTCGAAGTTTACGGTCATTCTTATAAACTGCGTGCCAGCGGTGGCTACCTGGCAGAAATAAAGAAAGGCACGGAAGTTTGGCAAGTCATAAGGTACACCTATCCTGTCCACATTACAATTTTTACTAAAAAAGACAAGAGAACTGATGATGCGATGAATAGCAAAGAAATAAAAGCTGTGGGATCGAGAATTATACAAAGCCCTTTGATCCGAAATGCCATTAGACGTATAGATAGAAATGGTGAGTTTTTAAAATTATTTCAATGGGCGCTCGAATCACCTCAAAACCTGCCACCTTGGATGTTAACGGAATTTGAGAAAACCATTCAACTGCCCACTGGAGAAGCATTGAAGGACATGGACGCCCAGCTAGGAATAGAAAATCTGGATAATAGAGAAGGATTAGAAATAATAAGGCATGGCTCAATAAGTACACGGGAATTATTTTTAGAGCCAAGTCAGGGAAGACGGGAAGATTTAATGCAAGCTTTGGCCAGTTTCGGAAGCATTAAAGCTGCGATAGAAGGGGGTTGGGACACTGATGAGGTAGTAAGGAAAATGATTACCACCGTAGTACCTAAATTTTATACCTTATTATTTGCCCTGGAGCAGTTGGGTATAGGAGATAATCCTCTGTTTGACGCGCAAGATGCAAGAGGGCAAGGTCCTTATTATCAATATTTGGAATCACTCGGGAACAATCCAATTTCACAGAGAGTAATTTATGATTTTGTATCTTTTGCGGATTTATTAGTGGAGATGCTCTTAAAAATTGATTTGACGAAAGAGCACCAGTCCATCGACGCAGAGATGATTCGGCAGGCGTTAGCAACAAACAAAATGGTCAGAGAATCTATCATTAATTATGTAGGCCTGGTGGACACTTTGAAGAGAAATTTAACTGCTTGGAGGGAAGCCTTTGAGAAGTATGGAGACGACGATGCTCTAAAGAGTTATAGAATATTGAAAGAAGCTATAGCCAAGGTCAGTCAAAAGCCTTTGATCATATATGTCGATGATGATTCTACAGCCAGGGCTGATTTTGAAGGAGCTGTCGAAAAACTTCAGGACAAATATGATTTTAAGATTTTCGAAAAACAGGAAGAAGCATTGGCTTATATTAAAAGTATCTCAGGCGAGGTAAATCTTGTTATTGCCGATACTTTTAATAAAAGCAGATTGGTAGGCCCTTTTTTTGCCGCGAGTTTACAACAATTATTTCCCAAAATCCCTTTTGTTGGTGTTAGTAGCTCTGGTTCAGTAGAATATTATAGGCAAAGAGGCCTTGAGGTGCCTTTTTATCAAAAACCTTTGTTTGGTACGCTGAAGTTTTGGAAGCCCATCATCTTGCAACATGCCAGTGACCCTGCTTCTAAAGATGGGGCCATGGCCCATAAAACAGATACCGGAGGTATTGATTTAAACCCTGCGCAGATGAGCATGCAGATAAAGAAACAAGGAGAAGATTTTAAATTTGATTTTGACGGTACACAAATCGATGCCGCACAAGTAATCGGTGCCACTTTTACCATCCGCCAGATGACCCCCGTGACAGACCTTCCACAGATTTTTGGACTAAAGTCGGTATAAAATTAGTGACCACTTTTATACATATTCAGGTATAATTATAAGATGAGATTCTCAAAAGACGTCAAATTTAAAAACCTCAAACCCCATATTGCGGACGCTATTAAAGAGTCCTGTTATAGAACAGACGCGAGGTTTTATAATATTGCCAATGAAGTCCATAATATCGTGACGTTTAGCCTTGAACCTGGGGTTGAAATCGCGGAAGGCCTCTCCAAGATCATAGACAAAACAATTCGTGAGTCAGTAGCTTTGGGCTGCGACTTGTCAATTATTGTCAAAGGTATTTTGATCGGGACTTTTCGTTCCACCCCTTCCATAGCTCAAGAGGCACATAAGACCATCCGTATTCTGATTACAGAAATACTTCAATCAGTTTTTAAATATAAAGGTAACTTAAAAGAGACGATAGATGGAATTTTATCTGCGATCATTGTCGCTGCACATGAGAGTAAGCTCAATACGCAGGAAGCCGTAGTTATTGTCAGGGAAGATATTTTGTCTTCTGCTAAGGAAATAAGTCCCGAATTTGGTGATAACGTTAAAGAGGCCCTTCACGCTTCGAATAACTCACTTTAAAATTTTGAACGAGATGGTAAAAGGAAATAAAGAATTATATTATTGGTTACCGGTCTTCATTTGGCTGGAGTTTATTTTTCTTCTGTCATCCATCCCCTCTTCTTTGCTTCCTCCTATGCCGTCGGATTTATGGAATTTTTGGGCCCATCGGACCGCTCATCTGGTAGAATATTCAGTTTTAGGGATGCTTTTGATACGGGCCTATTCATACAGGAAAGCCCGGATAAATGTAAGCACCATATTGTTTTTGTCGATTTTTATCTGTTTATCCGGTCTATTTGATGAGTGGCACCAATCATTCGTTCCTGGACGCAATTGCCAATTTATCGATGCTGTTTTTGATACCATTTGTGGCACTTGGGGGATGTTTTTTTATTATATATGGCTAAAGTCAGGTTATCAAAAAGCTTGAAAAACTTATGATCAGCATACCAAAAATTTTGGTCCTGGCTATTATTCAAGGAGCGACTGAATTATTACCTGTTTCCAGCTCAGCACATGTTATTGTCGCAGAAAAATTAATGGGGCTCGATCCGACCTCACCTGAGATGACACTCCTTTTAGTCATGCTTCATACAGGCACTATGTTGGCTGTTATTGTTTTTTTCTGGAATTCATGGAAAGTAAATTTCTTCAGATCATCACAGGTCTTTAGTGAATCGCTAAAATTAATAATAGCCGCAACGATCGCGACAGGTTTTGTAGGCGTATTGTTAAAGGTGCTGATTGAGAAGATCATATTAAAAGGCATTGCCCACGCTGAAGTTGAATTACTTTTTGGTAATTTGCTTTTAATCTCAGCTTCACTGGCAGCAGTGGGGGCTCTGATACTTTGTACTGGATTTAAAAAGGAAGGACCATCAAGAAAGGATGGGGCCCTAGGGTTAAAGTCTGCCTGTTTGATTGGGATGGTGCAAGGGATCTGCTTGCCTTTTCGGGGATTTTCACGTTCAGGAGCGACGATATCCACAGGGCTGATCTTGGGGATTGAGAAAATAAAGTTAGAGGACTTTAGTTTTGCCCTTGCTGTTGTTTTGACACCACCGGTCATTTTGAAGGAAGCTTTGAGATTTTTAAAGGCACAACATGTGTCTGTCCCCCATGAAACATCTCTGTTAAAATTATTTTTGCCCAGTATAATCGGCATGGTGTTGAGTTTTATTTCGGGTATCCTTGCCCTTAAATGGCTGTCCAATTGGCTCTCGCTAGGCCGTTGGTATTTATTTGGTTTTTATTGCTTATGCGCTTCAGTAATAATTTTTTATCTATATTGCCAAGGTTTCTAATAGAAGCCTTAAGTATATTGATTTTGATTCAGCCACCGCTGTTAGCAGCAGAAATCCCTTCCCAATTAAAAGCCTTGCATGTCCTTAACCGTTTGGGATTTGGCCCGCGCCCCGGGGATGTTGAACGTGTGAATGCCATGGGTGTTGAGAATTATATTCATCAGCAATTGTTTCCTGAAACCCTCGCAGAGCCTCCTCAATTAACTGAAAAACTCAATGAGCTTTCGACTTATTCGCTTGGTTTTGATGAATTGTCCCAAGAATATGGCCCTCCACCCAAGGTCAATGGTATAAGACCAGATCCTGAGATGGTCAAAGAACAACGTAAAAAGTCCCAAATCATAGTGCGTGAAGCCATCCAGGCCCGGTTGATGCTGGCCATTGAAAGTCCCCGGCAATTACAGGAGATCATGGTAGATTTTTGGTATAATCATTTCAATGTTTATGACCAAAAGGGTTTAGACCATCTATGGGTTGGGGACTATGAGCGCCAGGCCATCCGGCCTTATGTATTGGGCCATTTCCGTGATCTTCTTGAAGCAACGGCCAGGCATCCTGCCATGCTTTTTTATCTTGATAATTGGGAAAATGTAGACCCTAATACTTTTATGAGACGGCAAGGTAAAATCTCTCGTGGGTTAAATGAAAATTACGCCCGTGAGTTGATGGAATTACATACCCTGGGAGTTAACGGTGGGTATACGCAGGATGATGTCATTACCTTGGCACGTATCCTGACAGGTTGGGGTTTTCGTGGTAGGCTAAAAGGAAACGATGAGATCAGTTATGATTTTTATTTTAATGACAGGCGACATGATAACACTGATAAAGTATTCTTAGGACAATCTATAAGAGGGGATGGACAGCAAGAGGTAGAAGGAGCTTTGGACATCCTGGCCAGGAGTCCTGCTACAGCTAAACATCTATGTTTTCAATTGGCCCAATATTTTGTTGCCGATCATCCCGACCCGGCGCTGGTTGAGCAATTGGCCCAGGTATTTGAATCGACCGATGGAGACATTAGAGCAGTTTTACAGGCCCTCTTTGCCAGCTCCCAATTTTGGGATGAGAAAAATTATAATAGTAAATTCAAGACCCCCTATCAATATTTGATCAGTATCGTCAGGGCTTCAGGTGAAGAGGTCACTAATTACCGTCCTTTGATGGGCATGTTGCAGCAGTTAGGCCAGCCTCTTTATGGATGTCTGACCCCCGATGGCTACAAAAACACCCAAGAGGCATGGCTTAATGGAGACGGTATGTTAAGGCGCATCAATTTCGCAACTGCATTAGGGTTTGGCAGGATCAATATTAATGACGATCAATTCCCCATACCCTACGATGACCTTATGGCTGTATTCGATCATCAATTATCTGTATCTACGCAAGAAGCGATTCAAAAAGCACCTGCCCGTTTACGCGCGGTATTAGTACTGGGCAGCCCGGAGATGATGAAAAGATAGAGGTGGCTATGGACTTGGAACGTCGTCAATTTTTAAAATATTTAGCTTCCATGTTTGTCATCAGCCTTTGGCCTTTGGGCCTTACAGGTTGGGCTGCTGGGCTTGATGGCGATATCCTTTCGACTTCCCCGCAACTTAAACGGAAAAAATTGATTGTACTTTTCCAAAGAGGGGCCGTAGACGGGTTAAGTGTGGTGGTCCCATTTGGTGACGGGCGTTATTATGATGCGCGTCCGACCATTGCTATTTCTTCAGGCAGCCAATCAGACGGGGTATTGGATTTAAATGGATATTTTGGCCTGCATCCGGCATTAAAATCAGTTTTACCGTTATGGCAGAATAAAACCTTGGGGTTTGTGCATGCTTGTGGCTCACCAGATCCTACCCGTTCGCATTTTGATGCCCAGAATTTTATGGAATGTGGCACTCCTGGAAACCCATCGACGCCAGATGGGTGGATGAATAGGCTTTTGTCCGTCTTACCAGGGACGCATGCGCCGACACAGGCCGTGAGTCTAGGACCTGTTTTGCCACGTATATTTCAGGGGAAGATGAATGTAAGCAACATTGCCTTGGTTAAAAATGCAGCGCAGCCAATGCCCATTGACCGGCCGATGGTGGAGAGTGTATTTAATGAACTATATAAAGGTAATGATCCCTTGTCCCAAGCATATTTGCAAGGTCAACAAGCCAGGAAACAATTGATGTCAGATTTACAGCAGCATATGGAAATGGCTTCTCAAGGCGCGCCTTCACCCAATGGTTTTGCAGATAGCGCACGTCGATTGGCCCAGCTCGTTAACAATGATGCTAATATACAGTTGGTGTTTTTAGACCTGGGTGGATGGGACACCCATGTCAATCAAGGGTCCATTAAAGGTCAATTGGCAGGCCATTTAACCGGATTAGGTGATGGTCTTGCGGCACTGGTCAATGGCCTTGGAAATATCTACACTGATACAGTGATTTTAGTGATGTCAGAATTTGGCAGGACAGTCCATGAAAACGGTGATGGGGGCACTGACCATGGCCATGGCAATGTGATGTGGATAATGGGGGGCAGTGTCAAAGGGGGTGTGATCCAAGGACAATGGCCAGCTTTGGATACAGACAGTTTGTACGAGGGACGTGATTTAGCGGTGACAACGGATTTTAGGAGTGCCATCGCAGCGGTTTTAAAACAGCATATGCTTTTAAGCGACGATCAATTGGGTGTTGTTTTTCCGACGATCCCTCAGGCTGCTTCACCGTTGAATTTTATCTAAGGTCAGTTGGACCAACCTAATCAAAGTTAAAATACTCATGGAATTATATGGAAGGAGATATTTTATGCGTTTTTGTGATCTTAATGAATCCCAATTACTAGCTTTAGCCATCACTGCAGAGGAAGAAGATGGCCGTATCTACCGTGATTTTGCCCACGAATTGCGTAAAAATTTTCCAGCGACAGCTGAACTTTTTGAACATATGGCCGATGAAGAATCGGGCCATCGACATCGTTTGATCGAGCTTTACCAAAAAAAGTTTGGGTCACATATCCCGCTTGTACGCAGGCAGGATGTGAAGGGTTTTATGGTACCGCGTTCTTCCTGGCTGTTGCGCACCGTGCGTCCTGAAAAAGCCCGCGAACAGGCGGCTGTTATGGAATTGGACGCGCGTAAATTCTATGAAGCTGCGGCCCGGCAAAGTAACGATGCTGCGGTAAGACAACTTTTAGGGGACTTGGCCCAGGAAGAACAACGGCATGAGTCGGTTGCCGAGCAAATTAACGAGCGGCAAGCTGCCAATGGGGAATTAGGCATTGAGCAGAATGTCGCCAGGCGTCTTTTTGTCTTGCATTTTGTCCAGCCTGGTTTGGCAGGGCTGATGGATGGGTCGGTTTCAACCTTGGCACCTCTTTTTGCAGCTGCCTTTGCAACAGGTAATACCGCCGAAACTTTTAAAGTAGGCCTCGCGGCTTCAGTGGGTGCTGGCATCAGCATGGGTTTTGCCGAAGCTTTATCCGATGATGGAAAGCTCAGCGGCAGAGGTACGCCTTGGCTGAGAGGGTTGGTCTGTGGGCTCATGACCGCCATTGGAGGCCTCGGCCATACGTTGCCTTTTTTAATTCCTGATTTTCGTCTGGCTATGACAATTGCCATGGTGGTTGTTGTCATTGAATTATCTATTATTTCTTTCATCCGCTGGAGGTACATGGATACCCCATTATTATCTGCAGCCTTTCAAGTGATCGTGGGAGGGCTGCTCGTTTTCTTGGCAGGCTGGTTTATTGGTGCCAGTTGATAGAATCCATTCCAATGGAGTAGACTTTACCTTCATCTGATATATAATACTTATTAAATCTATGCTGGCGTAGCTCAGTGAGTAGAGCAGCTGTTTCGTAAACAGCAGGCCGGGGGTGCAATTCCTCTCGCCAGCTTTTTTTATTTCTTCAGCCTTCCATATGCTAGCACGCGTTGCAGTCATCATTGTCCTAGGGTCTATCGCATACAGTTGTATGTTGTCTGCTCCATTTAAAACCATGGACGACCGCATCTCCATCACCGATAACCCGACCATTAAATCTACCGCCAATATCCCGGAGATCTTTCGTCAGGGCTATTTCAAAGACGAGTATTACTACCGGCCCTTGGTCAATTTGAGTTTCATGGGTGAATACCGTGCTTTTGGTCTCACACCTTTTTTTTATAATCTGGATAATCTTATCCTGCATATTTTAAACGCACTTTTGGTTTTTCTCCTGGTATCACGATTGACTAATAATATGACAATAGGTTTTTGGACAGGGTTTTTATTTGTTATTCACCCGGTCCAATGGGAAGCAGTATGCAATATTTCCGGACGGGCCATTTTGATGAGCGCTTTTTTTGTTTTAAGTAGTTTCTTTTTGTTTCTAGAATTTTATAAAAATCGTCGCTGGATTTGTCTCCCATTGATGATGGCCACTTTTTCTTTGGGGCTATTATGTAAAGAATCAGCGGGGGTTCTTCCCTTTGTCATCGTCAGCTATCTTTTTTTAGATAAAACGAACCCTTGGGCAAATAAATTAAAATACCTATGGTCTTTTTTGATCGTGATCGTCGGATACGCTTTATTGCGGCATCATTTGGGCATTACAAAACTTTATCATGCGAATGATCCGGTAGCTTTTATTTTGGGTTTTGTTACATTTTTGCGTTCGGTAATTACCGACTTACGTTTATTTGTGTTTCCGATAGATTTACATTTTGACCGTTGTTTACCGATTTTTAGGTCCCTTAGTTATCCGTCAGCAATTTTTTCTATTGTTTTTTGGGGCATGGTTTTAATGGCTTTGTATTATTGGCGCCGGTCCATTGCGCCTTTTATCTTTTTTTTAATTTCTTGGTTTGTCCTTGAGCTTTTGCCTGTTTCTCAATTAGTCTCAGGCATTGGGGTTGGTGCGGGGCATGCATCCACGGCCGAGCATTTTTTATATTTAGCCTGTATTCCCGTTTTTATAGGGATAGTGATGGCTTTCCAAAGGGTATATGAACTGAATGGACTTTACGAAGCCGAAGTAATTGGGCCTTTTGCTCATAAAAATTTTATTAAACCGCTTTTATTGAAATTCCTGGCTGGAGGGTTTTTGATGTTCTTATTATTAACGGCCGTTGAGCAGAGCATTTATGCTTCCAGTGAATTCAACATGCTTAAACGTTCTTTATATTTTGAGCCAGATAATCCTCGGATCCAAAGCGCTATGGGGTTATTAAGTGTTTTCAGGAATGATATACCTGATGCTGAAAAACATTTCCGGGCAGCGATCAAAGCAGAGCCGTTAAATCCGACTTATCATATTTCTTTAGGCACAGCCCTTTGCCAGCAGCGTAAATGGATTGAGGGCTTGGAACAATTTGTTGCTTTTGATCCTGTCAAGGATAAAGCCCTGGTTGAACGACAGGAAAAACTGACCATAGAGCATATCCTTCAACAACTACGACAAGGTAAGACATTTGATGCGCGTGGGTGGTTGGCGATAGGCATTTACTATGCTAAAGCCGGTCAGAACCAACTGGCCATTGACGCGTTTCTTAAAAGCGTTAGTTCCAATCCAGGCCAGACAGATTCTTGGTTTAATTTAGGTTCCATTTATGAAGCTGAGAAAAATTGGCCCGCAGCCAGGAAGGCGTATACAACATTATTGCAGCTGCATGATCTAACTGTATTTCAAAAAGATTTTGCCTCGAGACACTTAGCTGCTATGGATAACAGGTAAATATTATGTGGCATTTTATCAGCAATAAAAAAAGCAGGGACTTTTCCAGGTTCTGGTTTGCCCAGTTGGTCTCCCAGTTTGGCGACAGGGTCTATCAAATGGCCTTGGTGGGGATGATGACGGCATTTCATCCGGGATCAGTGATGGAAATGTCCAAGTTGTTTTCTTTTGCTATTGTCCCTGCATTTATTATCGGGCCGATCGCAGGAGTTTATATCGACCGATGGGACAGGCGCACCACCCTTTTTATCTCTTATTTTATCCAGGGCATCCTTATTTTATTAGCGGCTTTTTATTTGATTCGTTTGCGTTCTATCTGGCCGATGTACCTGGTGGTATTTGTGGTTGCTTGCCTTAGCCGTTTCTATATACCCGCGAAAATGTCATTTATTCCGGAGATTGTGCATAAAGATGACCTGCATGTTGCCAACTCCTTATCAACGATCACGGGTATGATTGCAGGAGGATTAGGGGTCCTTTTAGGAAGTTGGATAGTCGAGCATACGGGATTCTTGGCAGGGTTTTGTTGGGATACCGTGTGTTATTTTCTCTCAGCAGCGCTAGTTTTTTCTATCACGGAATTACATTACAGACTTCCCAATAAAGAAGCTTTTATCGGAGGCACTAAGGAAATGATTAAGACGCAAAAAAGTGTATGGCACGAAATACTCGACGGCATTCATTACATACGATCTCAAAAAGAAATCAGCTTTATTTTTTGGACCATGTTTATCCTTTTAGCTGCCGTGGGTGCTATTTACGTGGTTATTATTGTATTTATCCAGCAGTCCTTTCATAGTGTGACCAAGGACTTAGGGTTCTTGGCTGTGTCATCGACCCTGGGATTGTTCTTAGGGAGTTTGAGCTATGGAAAATGGGGGCAAAAAATTGCCGCCTATAGGGTTATTTTTTGGTCACTCATTTTAGGGGGAGTCATGGTGGTCCTTTTTACCTGTATTGTCCAGTTGACCCATAGCCATCTATGGGCGTTGGTATTGTCTTTTATCTTAGGATTGGTAGTCGGACCGGTGATGGTTGCTCCCAATACAGTCATCAACAAGATTTGTGCGATGGAAATGTCTGGAAAGGTTTTTGCAGCCATGGAATTTGTCGTGTATTTGGCATTTTTATTGGCCATGATGACAAGTTCATTTTTATCTGAACATATCGAGCGTCTTTGGATTTTAGTTGGAGTCGGAATTATATTTATGATAGTGGGATTGGTTGGGCTATTACATGTGAAAGGCTCCCCAGGAGAAATTCGATGAACTTTGCGGTTTTGGCTTCCGGACGCGGGAGTAATTTGCAGGCCATTATCAAGGCCATCATGGCCGGACAAATTAGAGCATATTTAAAGGTCGTCATTTCTGATAAGAAAGACGCCCATGCTCTTGAACATGCGAAACAGGCTGGTATTCCCGCGTTCTTTATCGATCCTAAAGAATTTTCTGATCGTGAATCATTTGACCGAGAGATCATTAAGCGTCTACACGGATTTAAAATTGATTTTGTTGTTTTGGCAGGTTACATGCGTTTAGTCAGTGATTATTTTATTGAGCAATATCCTGATAAGATCCTTAATATTCATCCATCTTTGTTACCAGAATTTAGAGGGATGCATGCTATCAAAAAAGCTTTTGATTCGGGTGTTGCCGTTACGGGTTCCACCGTCCATTTTGTCGTTAGGGAAATGGATGAAGGGCCAATCATCTTGCAGGAACGAGTGTCTGTTGACCCCCAGGACACCTTCGAGTCTCTTGAGGAGAAAATCCATCAAGCCGAGCACCGTATTTACCCACAAGCCATTGATCTTTTTGCCCGAGGCTGTTTAAAAATCGAAGGCAGGAAAGTCATTGTTCTTTAAAGGTAGTTTTGCCGTCTTCAAAGATAATGTGGATGAGTTTGCTGTTTTGTTTTAGGTCTTTGTTTCTGGGCTTATCTTCTCCAAAATAATCCAGTTGTTTGGGGGTAAAAATCATCTTCTTTTTGGTCCGAATGTCATCGGTGCGCACTTCCTTAAAGTCTTTAAAGTGATAATAACGGGTAGTATCAGCAATAATACCGATGATGGCTTCTTCATAATTTTCTTGGGGCGGAAAATCACTTTGGGTGAATTTAAAACGGATGCGGTTGACCATTTGTTTGGCCAGGAAATCAGGCATGTAGATATCGTTATACTCTAAATGCTGTCCGATCTCGTCCCCAATATAATCCGTGCTTCCTTTTGATTCCTGCAGGACACGCTTGCTGAATTCATCATACGGAATACCTTCCACAGACGCCATGCGGTAGTCTTCCAAATAAAAAGTATAACGGGCTTCAATCCCTTTTTTGATGTCAGTGATGGCCATCACCACAAATTTAATAGGTATTTTGGGGTCCAGCATGGTCTCAGTGATAGCTGTAAATAAATTATTATAGAGTTTATTAAAATAGTCCGTACCCTCGTTGCGGATACCTTCATTTGACAAATCAGATTTAGTTTTCGGAATGACGTCATATTCGAAATTAAAAGAACTGTTTTTATAGACGCCATCTATATAAAGTAAATCATATTTGGCTGGTTTTTTGAGAGGGTCAGGCGGGGAAGGGCTTTCAGCCGCAAAATCAAACAGGGGTTTATCGGTCGGGGCGTAAATCCAGAACGTTTTTCCGACAATACGGGTGATGATATTGAGATTGTAGTCTTTGCGGCATTTGAGCTCGAATTTTTTTTGTAAATCCGTAGGAGCAGGACGGGCGATGGCTATTTTTTTAGACGTGCAACCACCAGCTGTGAACAGTACCAAGAGGCACACAGAAGCCAATACAGCTTTAGGAAGGCCGAATTTCTGAAAAAAATTAAGGTAACGGCACCTATCTGGAATCAATTTGAAATAGTGATTCTTAGGAAGCGGCCAAAATCGGGCGTGAGGTGGGTTTAATGCCGAATTTTTGGAAAATGGCTTCAATTTCATCATATTCTAATTCACCTTTAGCTAATAGCTCTTGGGCGAAATAGTCCAGTAGTTGGCGGTTATTATTTAGGATATTGGCGACATCCGTTAAACAATCCTGCAGGATGCTTTGCACATCGTCATCAAGGATCTCCTTGGTTTTTTCAGATATGAAGGACTGGCCGAGATTACCTACTAAATCTTGCCAATTACCGATGCGTCCGGATTTCCCCATACCGTATTGCCAGACCATGCTATGGGCCAATCCCATGGCCATTTGAAAATCGGCACTGACGCCTGAGCCGGTGGTGGCGTATTTAATGGTTTCTGCCGCGTAAGACGCCAGTAAGACCTTGATTTGGGCCAGGAACCATTCTTTATTGCGGATGTGCACTTCTTCCCGTGGACGGGGCGCGACAAACCCAAGCGCTCCTTTACGGGGGATAATGGTAGCCTTGATGACATCGTCAGTGGGATGCAGCATAAACCCGATAATAGCGTGACCTGATTCATGGTACGCCACCCATTCTTTTTCCGTTGGACTTAGGATGGTATTGGACTTGGCGCCATAAAGGATACGGTCATAGGCGTCCGACAGGTCTTTATTGTTGATATGGTCACGCTTGTCACGTAAGCTGATCAGCCCTGCTTCACGGATCATGCTATCAATGTCAGAGGGTGAAAACCACAATGTCTTGCGGCCAAGCATGACAGGATCAACAGATGCATCGGTCGTGACCTTAGTCAGATAAAATTTAAATAAGTCAATCCGTTCTTTCAGATTGGGCAGATTGACGTAAATTTTGCGTTCAATACGTCCGGCACGCAAAATGGCAGTGTCCAGTTTGTTCTCAGGGAGATTGGTGGCTGCAATGACTACTATATTATTTTCTTGCTGGCGCAAGCCGTCGAGTTCTGTCAGGAATTGATTGATGGTGGCATTATGCGACATTCCTCCGCCATACCCGCGCTCTTCAACCCGATGGGTGGCAAAGCTGTCAATTTCATCAAAGAACACAATGCATCCGCTTTCAGCTTTGGCCAATTGGCGGGCTTCTTTAAATATGCTTTTCATCTTTTTGGCGCCTTCACCCACGTAGATACCGACCAGGTCAGAGCCCATGACTGAAATAAAAGGAAATCCTGATTCCGTGGCCATGGCCTTGGCAAGGTAAGTTTTTCCACAGCCAGGAGGCCCCAAAAGTAAGATCCCTTTGACGATTTTTCCGCCCACACTCTTGACACGGTTACGGTCCTTTAAAAGTTCCACCAGCTCCCAGGCTTCTTCTTTGGCGCTGGTCATACCAATGACCTCGTCCCATTTGACATTGACTTTATTGGAAAGGATTTTTTCTTCACCGCTTTTTTCGATATTAGAGATGACATCGTTCATGGCTTTGAGCATGTCTTCTTGGGTTATGGTCGAACGGCGGTCCCGCATGGTCAGGATGCTCGCTTCCCGGACCATGTTACTGATGTCCGCTGGAGAAAACCATTGGGATTTTTCCGCGATCAATTGTACATCGAGGGAAGCGTCACAAATGACTTTTTTGAGATAATAACGGATAAGTTCTTCACGTTCTTTGGCCGTGGGTTTTTCAACGGTGATCTTACGGTCAAAACGGCCAGAGCGCATGATGGCGGTGTCCATTTTTTCCGGTGGCATATTAGTGGCAGCAATGACCACAATATTATTTTCACGTTTTCTTAAGCCGTCCATTTCGGTGAGGAATTGGTTGATGGTGGCATTATGTGAAATGCCACCACCAAATCCTTGGTCCTCGACGCGAGGGGTGGCAAAAGCATCAATCTCATCGATAAAGATAAGGCATCCGCCTTCCACCGAAGCCAATTGACGGGCTTTTTTGAACAGGGATTTGATGCGGGCCGCACCCATTCCCATAAAGATGGCCACAAATTCACTGCCTACCGCTGAGAGAAAGGGAAGTTTGCATTCCGTGGCAATGGCTTTGGCCAAATAGGTTTTACCGCAGCCCGGAGGTCCGACCATTAATACACCTTTGATCATGGTGCCACCGATGGCTTTGACTTTATCAGCATCTTTGATAAATTGTACGACTTCCCAGGCGTCGCGTTTGGCATTTTCCAGGCCGATGACATCATCCCATTTGACATCAGACTTGCCCTTTTCGGCGCTGTCCTTGCTGAGCATTTTGTTCATGCCGCCACCCATCATGAAATACATATAGATGTAGGCTGAAAAGAAGGCCTGAACGATGCCGACGAAAAGGAATACCAGCATATAGATGCCCATTTGGGCCATCATATTTTTACGGTAAAATCCTTCCATGCCAAAGAAACTCGTTCCACCGTAATACATAAAAACAAGTAGAAAGGTCACCAGGG